>ERZ779880.353-NODE-353-length-61525-cov-4.654287_pt1 | contig 61525 bp, 48 predicted proteins | sample MGYA00511555_ERZ779880 | MGnify/ENA primary metagenome ERZ779880 (study PRJEB29588, sample SAMEA2145815) | human gut metagenome | biome: human gut; feature: human-associated habitat; material: faeces | place: Denmark | collected 2008/2010 ... | reverse complement strand
TTCCTTCTTCCCTTTTTAATTACTAATCTTTTGCCAATAAAAATTATACACTAACCTGGTAATTTTTTTCAGTTTCCGTAAATGACCTTAATTCAATTTATATTTCTTGCGCCGCTCCCGCTTAGCAAACGCACAGGGGTATCGACACGCAAACTACGCGTGTCTGATACCCGATGTGTTTGCAGCGCAATCATTATAAATTGAATTAAGGTCATTTATTGGATTCCTGAAAAATCAGCAGCAATCACTTGACCACACATGCCTGTGTACAAAGAATCAACTGTAACACAAATGCAGGGCAACAACTAATTGGGAAATACTTGTTGATACTTATTGAGTTCCAGTAATTTGGCAGAAAAGCTTTGAAACTCGTGGGTTTTGAGTACGTCGGTATGTGGCGCTGGTAGTTTCAGCGCCCATACCGCTACGTGCTCAACGAGCGAAAGCACCCACGAGATACAAAGCTTTTCTACCAAATTACGGAACTCAAAAAATATCAACACCCTTTTATTTTACCATTCCCGATATATCAACCTTAATAAACTGCTGAAGCCATTCGATGATGTCTTTTTCGTTTGCAGGATTTAAGTTCTGAATTGAGGATAGATTTTCAATTGTCATGTGGTCCCAGCGAATCATCCAGATTCCGTATGCCAAAATCACGGCATTTAAAACCAGACCGATGGCACTCAAAATCAATCCAATGATTCCTAATTTTTTCGCATTTTTACCGCCTTTTGCCACAGCGATAATACTAAAGACAAGGGCGATTGCGGCAGGGATTACGCCGATACCTGTTCCAAAACAGCAAAAACAGGAAATTCCACCTAATATAAGAGAGGCAATTGCAAGCCCTCTGTGCCGATTTATATCTGTCATAGATACCTCCATTTCTATATCCTGCCGTATGGGGCGAAAAAGGATGCTGTCTGTTCCAGATGCTGCATCGACGAATTATTTGTAATTTTAATTAACAGCACCGCTACGACAATGGCAAGGATGACCCCTGCCACTCCCACAACGATACCGGCAATTGCTGCATCTTCCTGATTCGAATTGTCATCCCGAAGTCCCAAAATTCCAAATACGATGCCAAGCACTGCCATTACCAAAGAAATGGACCATTGCATACAACAAATCATCGAAGCACATGAAAGCACTAACGACGCAATCGCTTTTGCATTTGTCTGTCTATTCTGCTGCATACAAACCTCCTGCTTATTTGCTCTCCGGTGTCACTTCTACCTTACGAATTTCTTTCGTACGGATTTCCTTGCAAATGTCATCAATGAACGCATCCAAAGACTGTGCACCCTCGTCTCCTTTGAAACGGCTGCGAACGGATACAACGCCTTCTTCCTCTTCTTTCTGCCCAACGACGAGCATATACGGTGTTTTCTGAAGTCTTGCCTCGCGAATCTTGTAACCGATTTTTTCGGAACGGCTGTCCACGCTGCAGCGGATGCCATTTGCTTTTAATTTCTCTTCCACGCTATTTGCGTAATCGAGATATTTCTCGGAAATTGGCAGAACACGTACCTGCTCCGGTGAAAGCCATGTCGGGAATGCACCGGCATATTTCTCAATCAGCCATGCTAACGTTCTCTCATAACATCCAATGGATGTTCTGTGGATGATGTATGGGCGTACTTTCTCACCATTTTCATCAATATAATACATATCAAACTGTTCCGCCAAAAGGGCATCCCACTGAATGGTAATCATGGTATCTTCTTTACCGTATACATTTTTCGCATTGATATCTACTTTTGGTCCGTAGAAAGCGGCCTCTCCGACATCCTCAGTAAATGGAATATTCAGTTCTGTCAAAATCTGGCGGATATCTTCTTCTGTCTCATTCCAAACTTCCGGCTCGCCGATATATTTTTCACGGTTTTCAGGATCCCATTTACTCAGATGATACGTTACATCTTCCTCAACACCAAGTGTCTGCAAACAGTACTGAGCGAGAGCGATACAATCCTTAAACTCTTTTACCATCTGGTCCGGACGCACAATCAAATGTCCTTCAGAAATTGTAAACTGGCGCACACGAGTCAAGCCGTGCATTTCACCGGAATCCTCATTACGGAACAATGTTGATGTCTCACCATAACGGCATGGCAGGTCACGATAGGACTTCTGGCTTGCCTTGTAAACATAGTACTGGAATGGACAGGTCATCGGACGAAGGGCAAATACTTCCTTATCCTTTTCCTCATCGCCAAGAACAAACATACCTTCTTTGTAGTGATCCCAGTGACCGGAAATCTTGTACAAATCAGATTTTGCCATCAAAGGTGTCTTCGTCCTCATGTAACCGCGCTTTTCTTCCTCATCTTCAATCCAGCGCTGCAAAGTCTGAATAACCTGTACACCTTTTGGCATCAGAAGCGGAAGTCCCTGACCGATTACATCAACGGTGGTAAACAGTTCCAGCTCACGTCCCAATTTATTGTGGTCGCGTTTTTTAATATCTTCCAAATGCTCCAGATAAGCATCCAAATCCGCTTTCTTTGTATAAGCAGTTCCGTATACACGGGTAAGCATTTTATTTTTCTCATTTCCTCTCCAGTAAGCACCGGAAGAAGAAATCAGCTTCATTGCCTTTAACGGTTTTGTATTCATCAAATGAGGTCCGGCACACAAATCAATGTATTCGCCCTGCTGATAGAAAGAAATCTCAGCATCTTCCGGTAAATCTTCAATCAATTCAACCTTATACGGCTCCTCACGTTTTCTCATCAAATCAATTGCCTCTTGTCTTGGCAAGGTAAAACGCTCTAATGTCGCACCTTCCTTAACAATCTTTTTCATTTCCTTTTCAATCTTGTCCAGTGCCTCACGATCCAATGGTGCTATATCAAAATCATAGTAGAAACCTTCCTCAATCGAAGGTCCAATGGCACATTTGGCTTCCGGATACAATCTCTTAATCGCCTGTGCCAGCACATGGGATGCAGTATGACGGAATGCTGCTTTTCCTTCGTCGCTGTCAAATGTCAAAATATTCAGTGTGTGTTCGCCATCTACTATTGTGCGCAAATCCACAACTTCGCCGTCTAACTCGGCAACGCATGCCACTCTGGCAAGTCCTTCACTGATGTCTTTGGCAATATCAATAATGCTCATTGCCTGTGAATACTCTTTGCTTGAACCATCTTTAAGTGTTACTTTCATGTCAATTCCTCCTGTCTTCATTCAATATACAAGAAGGCCTCATCCCTTCTTGCTGTTATAGTTCGAAGGGACGAGGCCATTAATTCAATGTTCTCGCGGTTCCACCCTTGTTGGACGAAATAGTAATAAATCATCCCGGCTTCATTCTGACGATAACGGGGTCACCGGACCGGATTGGGGTCACTCCGAGGTAGTTTTCAAACGGTTTCCATGAAAATGCTTCCAGCACAAGGCATTTCTCTCTGACATGTTCTGCGTTTTACTCGTCTCATCTACGTGTTACCGCTATTATAATCTTGAAAATTTAAAATGTCAACACCCTTAAATTCTTTTATTTGCAAGAACCTCATACACATTCTTAAACGAATCTTTCACCGCATACAACTCGGTAAACAAACCACAGTATGGTCCATTCATAGAATAACTGTAATTATTATCTTCAAGCGACGGGTCATCCTGCCAGCCCCAGATTGAAACCGCTTTCAACGGACGGCTCTCCTCCAGTTTTTTGATTTCTTCCGCCGATTTGCCGGAGCAGTCTGCCGGAATGGCGTTCACATCCACAAACATCTGGAATAATTTCTTATAAAATTCCGCATGTTTTTTCTGTATTGCCTTTGTATTCATATAGTTTCTTACTGCCATTTCGGTCACCTGAACTTCACATCCAAGTGCTGCATAGGTCTCAATTGATTTCTTGATATCCGAAATATTCTGCTCATTCATGCAGCCATTCTGAGTTCCGTAACCGCCAATGTATCCCTGCATGCCAACGCCGTCACACAGTTTGCGGACGTTTCCTTTGGCGTCTTTGGCATAACTGTTAATACTCTTAACCAGATTTACAATTTCTTCACGTTTTGATTTGTAAAATGAATTGTAATCATTATAGTACAGCTTAATATCGGCACCCAGCTCATCTACCGTATTTTTCGCATAGAGGAACGACTGCTCCACATAATCGCTGCCAAGGGTTTTGTAAAACTGATTATCTTTACGCAGGTTTCTGTTATCATCCCCTACATTCTGATCTGCCACTGCCTCATTTACAACATCCCAGCAGTAAATTACACCCGGATATTTCTTTTCAAAATGAGTGATTACTTCTTTAATATAATACTGAAGACGTTTCTGCATAACCGCCTTGCTTACATATTTCTTACTTGTGTCATAGCCCTCGCGGAAGAACCAGTCACACATATACGCATGCCACACAAGAACATGTCCCCGCATCTGGATTCCGTTTTCCTTGGCAAATGAAATAATCGTATCTGCCTTGTCATAATTCATCACCGGCATACCATCTTTGCTCTTTGCGGATTTTGCCTGGTCTAAAAGCGAATATGCCTTAAACTCATTTCCTGCTGTCAAACTGTTAAAATGGTATTTCACAAGATTTTTGTAGTTGTCATTCGTTGTAACATTTGTGTAGTTTACAACGGTTCCCAACTTGAATCCATGCTGCGCTGCCAACTTAGCAAGCGGCTTATACTTCGTCGTCGCATTTAACACGTTCGCCTTTTTCTTCGCCTTGGGAGAAACGTATTTTGTTACGCTCACCTTACATTTCAAAGTGACTTTTTTCTTCTTTTTGGCACCTTTCTTCTGATACCAAACCTTTGCTTTTACTGTCGCACTGCCTTTTTTTAATCCCTTAATGGTGACCGATGTCTTTTTCTTTTTTGACAGTTTTGCCACTTTTTTTCCGGACAAAGTCCATTTGGTTTTCACGATTTTTTTCGTTCCGTTTTTCTTAACCTTCAATGTCTTTGTCTTGCCGATATAGGCAGTCATTTTTGTTTTTGACAATACCGGCTTTTTCGCTTTTGCTTTTGCCTGCGCCTCACCTGCTCCGGCAAGAGAGCCAATCATCAGGCATGCGGCAAGGGAAAGCGAGAGAATCTGTTTGCTTTTCACGCTGCTTCACTCCAATCTTTTATGATAAGAATAAGTATAGCATATTTTGTCGGTTTTGAAATCCTCTTTTTGACTTTTAAGACAAATAACGTTGTCTCACTGAAAGAATCCACAGATTTTACGCTGCCAGCCAAATAGAACCAACAAACACTGCTGCCATAATCACGGCACTGCAAACTGTCGCCAAAAAAGACATTACAATCTTCTTGGCAACGCCGTCTACTTCTACCGACTGCAAAAGGGCAAAGTTTAATGCCCATGAAAAAACTGTGCAGGCACAGGTAACGGTAACCATCGTGGTAAACTGTGAGAAATCACCATCAAGAAGGACAATTCCAAGGTCCATTACGCAAATAAAAGCAAGGACAAAGAACAACAAATTGATATTTTTATCTGTCCACTTCGAAAACAGCGCATTGACAAGGCACAAACCTCCGGCGGTCATCAAGGTAAACGGAATCTGAGAAAGTCCCTCTACCGGATGAGAAAACCAGTTCATGACAAACCCAACGAGAAGAAACGCCAAACCAATGATGCATTTTTTTCCATTGCCAAGCCAGTTGTTTACAAGTGTCCATAATTCTTTGAGTTGTTTCATTTCTTTGATCCTTCCTTTATCCAATCATATTTTTCACAAACCGCATGCGCAATTTTATAAACCCGCGCAGTCTAACAGTTCTCTCACGTGCTTAACACCAATAAGTTTAATCTTTGTAGTGTCAAGATTACCTGCTTTTTCGATGGAGGCACGATTACTCTCCGGCAGTACACACACCGTGTAGCCTGTTTTGATTGCCTCTGCTACACGGCGCTCTGCCTGTGATACCGCACGCACCTCGCCAACCAGTCCGACCTCACCAAACAAAAGCATGCCGTCTTGGAGACTCCGGTTATGATAACTCGACAAAAGTGCCGCCACAAGTGCAAGGTCTAACGCCGGTTCAACAACTCTCATGCCACCGGCTACATTTACATAGGCATCACAGTCTGCCATCCGCACGCCCATTCGCTTTTCCAGTACCGCCATCAAAAGATTCACACGGTTATAATCTGTCCCTACCGCCGTACGCCTTGGCATCGGGAAACTGGTCTGGCAGACGAGAGCCTGAACCTCCAGAAGAAATGGCCGGCTGCCTTCCATCGTACAGGCAACCACAGAACCGGCTTCATTTGGGAGACGTCCCTGCATCAGATATTCCGAAGGATTTGGCACTTCCACTAAGCCCTGATTCTGCATTTCAAAAACACCGACTTCGTTTGTCGAACCAAAACGGTTTTTGACACCTCGGAGCATCCGGTACATCGCCGTTTTGTCACCCTCAAAATAAAGCACCGTATCCACCATATGTTCTAACATTCTCGGGCCCGCCACATTTCCTTCTTTCGTCACATGACCAACAATAAAAATCGTAATATTTTGACTTTTTGCCAGCTGCAAAAGCGTTGAAGTAATTTCACGCACCTGGCTTACACTGCCGGGTGCCGCATCCACACTTTCCTCAAAAACGGTTTGAATCGAATCTACAATCAACACCTCCGGCTTCACCTCATCCACCGCCTGTAAAATGGTACCGATACATGTCTCTGAAAACAAATACAAATCATCCGTAAATTTGCCAATCCGCTCGGCACGGAGTTTAATCTGCCTCGCCGATTCCTCGCCGGAGACATAAAGCACTTTCGTACCTTCTGCAGACACCAGACGGCACATCTGTAAAAGCAGAGTGGATTTTCCGATTCCCGGATCACCACCTACCAAAATCAAAGAGCCGGGTACGATACCACCGCCTAACACCCGGTCTAATTCTTTCATACCGGTCGGTCGTCTGCACTCTTTCTGCGTCTCAATCTCATTCATTTTAGCAGGCTTTGCTGCCATCGGCACAGAGCGGCGTCCGCTGCTTAAAGAAGTTCTTCCCCGCTTGCCATTAGCAGGTGCTTCCACCATCGTATTCCACTCGTGGCATGCCGGACACTGTCCAACCCACTTCGAGGACTCACAACCACATTCCTTACAAAAAAATACTGTTTTTTCTTTCGCCATAGTCACCTTTCCCACGATATAATGTGCAGAAGCACCGGCAAATTCTTGCCGGTGCCCAAAAATCACTTCATTTCCTTTTCCGGGGTATCCATACTTATCAGCACTTTACAATCTTAACGTTGGATTTCGCGCCTTCGTTCAAAGATAAGCTCGCATTGAGTTTACCTCCTACATTTGTCGGGATTCTTCCTGCCGACACACCATCAACAACCAATTTATACTCGGTCGATGGCTCCATCTCAAGCGTGAAACTGATATCGCTTGGTGCTTCTACTTCAAACTCAACCACATCCGGATTACCCTTAAACTTTGTTACGGCAGAACCCGGTACCGATTCATACACTAACGTACCATTCTTCTCCAATTTGGTAATTTCCTTAAAGGTCTTGATTTTGTAGGTTGCACCCTCGAATGCAAAATCCGATTTTTTCGTCTTCGTATCCAGCAAATAATTGCCAAAGCTTAATGTCCCATCCGCATCTTTGCGAATCAATTCTTCTACTACGCCCATCTTGTGATTCCTCCTTCGTTCACTCGTTGACGCCTTTTCGTTGCAGCATCTTTTTTATACTTCAAGTATACAATATTTCGACTTATTTTGCCATTACTTTTTTGTGATTTTTTCTTCACTTTTTCTCATCCGCAAAAGTCTTCTTTTTTACTACAATTTTCTTCTTCGTTCCTTCACAAGAAAGCGAAACATCCACCGTATCTCCGATAGAAATATCTCCCATAAGCACAGCCTCTGCTAAAACGTCCTCAAGTTCGGTCTGCAAAGCACGGCGGATTGGTCTTGCGCCGTAATCTTTATCAAAGCCTTTATCGGAAATAAAATCAACCACATTGTCTGCTACGCAAAGTTCCATATCCATCTGGTCTTTCACGCGTTTTGCAAACTGCTTTAACATAATCTTTGTAATGTCTTTTATATTTTCCTTATTAAGGGCATGGAAAACAATCATTTCATCCACACGGTTAATGAACTCCGGCTTGAAGATATGTTTCACTTCTTCCATCACGCCTTCCTTCATCTTCTTGTATTCCTCCTCGCTCGTCTTCGCCTGTCCAAAGCCAAGTGTTTTTGGAGAAATAATCCGGTTTGCTCCGGCATTTGATGTCATAATGATAATCGTATTTTTAAAATCCACCTTTTTGCCGTGGGCATCCGTGATGTGACCATCCTCTAACACCTGTAAAAGCATATTAAAGACATCCGGATGTGCCTTTTCAATTTCGTCAAACAAAAGAACCGAATACGGCTTTCTGCGAACCTTTTCGCTGAGCTGTCCGCCCTCTTCATAACCAACATATCCCGGAGGTGAACCAATCATTTTCGACACACTCTGCTTCTCCATGTACTCCGACATGTCAACGCGAATCATATCTTTTTCCGAGCCAAACACAGCTTCTGCCAAAGCCTTGCTAAGTTCTGTTTTTCCGACACCTGTAGGTCCTAAGAATAAAAATGAACCAATCGGACGTTTCGGGTCTTTTAAGCCCACGCGCCCCCTGCGAATTGCACGAGCCACAGCCTCTACTGCATCATTTTGTCCAACGACACGCTCATGCAGAATAGAATCCAGTTTTTTAAGTCTCTCTTTTTCCGCTTCCTCCATCTGCTCTACCGGAATGTGTGTCCACTTGGCAACCACCTGAGCAATGTGAGATGGCAGAATTTTATCTTTTTTCTGTCGCTGTTCCCGTTTTAATTCTTCTTCTTTTTCTATTTTCTTTTCTAACTTCTTTTCCGCAGCAAGCAGCTCTCTCACGCGTTCTAAGTCACCGGCAATCAAAGCCTGCTCTTTCTGCTCATACAAATCTTCCCGCTCTTTTTCATATTCCTGCGTGCGGTCAGACTGTGCATAAACAGTCTGCAAATGGAATTTGGCAGATGCCTCATCAATCAAATCAATCGCCTTATCCGGCAGATAACGGTCATTCAGATAGCGCTCCGACAACTGGACTGCTGCCTCAATGGCTTCATCCGTAATTTCCACTTTGTGAAATTCCTCATAGCGGCTTCTAAGCCCCTTTAACATGCTAATCGTCTGAACAGCGGATGGTTCTTCAATGACAACCGGCTGAAAACGGCGTTCTAAGGCTGCGTCTTTTTCAATATGCTTACGGTACTCTTCTCTCGTTGTCGCACCTATCACCTGAATCTCACCACGCGCCATCGCCGGTTTCAGAATATTCGATGCGTCAATCGCACCTTCTGCGCCGCCGGCACCAATAACGGTATGCAGTTCGTCGATAAAAAGTAGAATATTTCCTGCCGCTTTCGTCTCACGAAGGGCACGTTTAATCCGCTCCTCAAATTCGCCACGGTATTTCGAACCGGCAACCATGCCGGACAAATCCAATGTAAGAATTCTTTTTTGTTCCAATGTATCCGGCACCGCACCATCCACAATACGGGATGCCAGTCCTTCCACAATTGCCGTCTTACCAACACCCGGCTCACCAATCAGACACGGATTATTTTTCATGCGCCGGCTGAGAATTCCAATCACACTCTCAATCTCATCGTCACGATTTAATACCGGATCCAGTTTTCCATCCTTTGCATACTGCGTTAAATCCCTTGCATACTGGTCTAATGTCGGAGTACCCGAATTTTTCTTGTTGCGGGAACGGCTGGCAATCAGTTCATTTTTCGCCTGTACCATATCACCGCCGGTCGTAAGAATAATGTCTGTATAAAGCTTCTGAATCGGCGCACCTGACGCCAGCAAAATCTTATATGCCACACATGACGTGTCTTTTAAAATTGCCAACAGCATATGCTCGGTTCCGGTCTCTTTTAACTGCATTTTCCCGGCTTCCTCTGCTGCTGCCAGTAAAAGTGCCTCCAGTTTCGGCGAAGTCTCGCCCCGCGAAGGCTCCATTTCGACAACATCCGACATGCCGCAGTATTCACGAACTTCTATATCTATCCGCTCTTTGTCCATGCCATTTTCTTTTAATACTCTTGCTGCCACACCGGGTGCCGCACTAAGACCGAACAAAAGATGCTCGCTTCCGACAATCCTCTGGCCCATACGAATGGCAAATTTAGCAGCTTTATTCAACGCTTTTTCCGCTTCCGCAGTAAACTGTCTACTCATAATAATTCTCCATTTCGATATCCTTCATATTGGTTATAAATTTCGTCCACTAATTCGTGTACATCTTCGCGCGATACATTTTTACAAATCGCCTGTGCTAAAATCAAATCCATTGTCTGCGCCAGTTCCATGCGCGCTTTAATTTCATCCACATCAACCGCCACAATTGCACCGTGACGCCTGTCAAGCTGCAGATATCCTTCTTGTCTGAGCATCGCATATGCCTTATTTACCGTGTGCATATTAATCCCAACCGTCTCTGCCATATCACGGACGGAAGGAAGATTTTCTCCTTCTCTTAACTCTGCCTTTACAATCGCATAAATAATCTGATTTCTAAGCTGGAGATACAATGCTTCATCACTGTTAAAATCAATGGATATATACATTTTTTATTTCCTCCTTTGTTCTATCCGCAGTATAACAGATAGCCCCTTAAAAATCAAGTTCCTTCCCTTTTTTATCCCGGCGCTTCATCGCCATCTTAAGCATGGCAATCAAAAGACTCAATACCGTAACAATCAAAACAATAATTACTGCCATAAGGACTGTCGTAGAAATCGGAAATGAACCACTGTCATCTGCCGTTTCGCCCTTATTCACACGTTCTACCATCGTTCCGGTATATTTCTGAATCGTCTGCTCCGTGCGGTCATACTGGTAAAGTGCCGCATTCCCGCCTTTTGGTTTCAGATACAAAAGCAGATAATTGTTATCCAAATCATGTTCCATCGTAAAAGCCGGCAAAGTAACACTGGAAAGCACAACGGACGATTGAATATATCCTTCCGGCACCCGCTCTAAATCATCGGGATTTGCAACCTCAAATTCATAAGAATTTTTGATAATCTTTTTATCCCCTTTCTGCTCGACCACAAATCCAACAGACTGCGTTGTATCCGCCTCATCTTCCCGGCTCTCGGTCTCTTCCTTTGTCTCTTTCGTAACCGTCACTTTATATTCCCTCACACTGCCATCTTCCGCCGTCACAACAAAAGATACCTCATTGTTTCCCTCCGAAAGATTCTCGCCGCCACGCACCAAAGCCCTCGCTTTCTCATCCTGAAGCGCATACGAATAATACAGAGAATCCGAATTGGCATCCACCGTTGCCTCATAAGCCGTAACTTCCGGCGAAAACTCCGGCGTCATCGAAACAGCGTCAAGTTTCAGCGTTTTCAGACGATTTTCTTTGGATTTTACCGGCGGTGCCGTTATCACAGGGACTTTTGTTTCTTTCGGCGTGGTTTGTACCCCGGTGTTTTCGGTCTTTTTCTTCTTTTTCACAACCGAAACCGCCACCTGATTACTCCACATGGAAAATTTTTCGCCGCTTGTATTTGTCACTGAAATATCTCCGTCTGCCCGGATTATCGTGGTTCCCTTTTTCTTTGCCTTGAATTGCAGGGAAAAGGTCTTTTTCGGCACTTCGGTCGTATTTCCCGTGGAGGCAATTTCCAGCATGCCGTTTCCGCCGCTTACCTTTTTGCCACCGGAAAGGAAAGTTAAAATCGAATCATCATAGGAAAGACGGAACGAAACATCCGCAAAGGACTCGGTCGATGCCACCTGACATACGACTGTCACCTGACTTCCCTTGCTTACCGTCTCGGACAGTGCCGACAACTGCAGCGAACCACTCGCCGCCTTTGCCGTAACCGGCAGGCAAAATGCCATCATAAGTATCAAAAAAATTCCTGCTGTCATTCTTTTTTTCATCGTATCGTCCCTTCCCTTTCTTGTCCTTTTTATTTTGGCATTGGGCTGTTTGCCGCTGGCATATTTTCATAAACCGGAATCGAAAATACAAGCGGAGATTTGTCCATCATGCCGGCATATGCCTTTTTCGTCTTAATCGATTCTTCATACGCCGCTTCCACATTTGTCATGTACTGGTGGGAATAGCGTTTATAACTTGTCACATTAAATTTTTCAAGGTAACACGTATTTTGTCCCTTGGCAATATAGCCGGAACTTATGTACTGCGCGCCGCCGACAATCGAACGGTACGGGTCGGTCCAAGGTCTTAAATAAGTACCCGCCTTTTTATCACTTGCCCACTTCAGTCCGTTTAACACCGGCGTACTGCTGCTGGTCGCACCAATATTATAAAAATTATAAATTCCCGGATAGGAAGACACCGTACCGGTAACTGCCGTACTCGTTGTTGTCGCACTTGTCACAACTTCCTGTTTGACTCGGCTAGCCAGATGATAAGGACTTGCCTTGCTAATCTTCGCCGCGTCCATGAATGCGGTCACATAATACATCGTTTTCGCCGCACCGGTGTTGACATCCGTATAGGAAAACTTCTTGTTATAAAATGGTGTATTGGACAAAATTGTATTGACACCGGCTTTTGTCTGGTACTGCGACTGATATTCCAGTAACTCAAACATATAAATACTTCGATCATTTAAATAGTTTCTTGGATCCATAAAATATGCCACTGCAGCTTTCGATGCAGCAACCCATGTGCTGCCGTCAAATACCTTCCACTTGCCGGTAGATGCATCGTATGCATCTTTTTCGGTTGACTTCCATGCCTTTGCTCTCGCATTGGAAATCAGGTTCACACCCGTTTTCGATTCCTCTGTTACAGCCGTATTCCAGTCAAGACCGGTTTTATAGGCTTTAAACTGCCAATACGGATATACCGAATGAAGTGCACGTAAACTCTGTTTATACGATTCCGGAAATCCTTCATTTTTCATTGCCTGCTCAAACTGCGCATCGCTCATGGCAACTACCGCAACTTTTTTCGTCACTGGTTTCTTTGCAAGTTTTACATATTTCGCATTGGAATATCCGGTATAAGTTTTTCCCTTGTAGTTAAAACGCAGTTTATACCATCTGGTACTCTTTACTGCCACATCACTTACAATCGTAACTGCCGCTTTCTTGGCAATGGATACTTTTTTCCCGCCTACCTTTTTATATGCTGAACCGGTTCCTTTCTTTTTACGGATATTCGCCGCCTTTTTCACATTGAAAATCTGTGCATAAATACCTTTTCTCACTGTCAGTTTCACATATTTATTCTGCAGATATGCCTTTCTTGTTTTCTTTTTATATGTAAAGGAAACATGGAACCATTTTTTTCCTTTCAACGTCTTTTCACCAATTACTTTTATTTTCTTTCCCTTTGCAAGCGACATTTTTTTCCTGCCAACCTTATAAACACTCTTTCCATTTGCTTTGTAAAGCGTGGACTTTTTCAGCACCTTTGCACCCACTGAAACCGGCTGGTAGGATGTCTCATAGCGGTAGGTAATCGTTGGTTCTGATGTAGATGCCGGCGTTACTGTCGGTGCAGGTACCGCAGTCGATGCCTGTTCAATCGCAATATAATTGGAACTGACAAAGCCTGTCAAAGTCGTGTTATCCTTTACAAAACTAACCTGATACCAGCCTGACAATTTCTCCAAAATAGTCACTTTATCTTCTTTCGCCAGCAAAACATTGGCATTGTTATACTGTAAAATATCATAGGAAGTACCTGCTCCCGTGCGTACATTCAATGACGATGCCGTCACAATTCCCGTCTGGTTTGCCGCCATTGAACTACCGCTGCGAAAAAACACCAGTCCACATAAAATTGTCATTCCTAAAATGGTGTAAAAGACTTTCCGGTTCATCGAATCTCTCCTTCTCATGCTTGTACAATTACATAAATGCGCTCGCTGGTTTCATTTGGCATCTGTTTCATATCTTCATCCAAAAAAGAAACCAACGTAAGCCCATTTTTCTCAATCAGCCATTTTAATGTGTCCATATCATAGGCACGCTGGTAATGCGCTTCCTCCGTGCGCTCATACAGTTCGGAATCCGCCTGTTTTCTAAAAATTGTGAGCATATATTCGTTAATATCCTGATCTTCATAAAAATAATTTTCCCAGATATAGCTGACTTCCTCATCCTGCTCAACCCATGTCTGGTTGCCGATGATATTTCGGTAACAGTACGCCGTCTTCAAATCAAAAATGAAATAACCGCCCGGTTTAACATACGTTTTCACCCGGCTAAAAAGTTTATTCATTTCCTCCTCATGAAGCAGATAGTTCACGGAATCACACACACTGAGCATCGCATCTACCGGTCCGTCCAATTCCATTTCTTCCATGTTCTGATGCAGATACAAAATATCGGAACCGCTCTCTTCCTGCTTCTGCTTCGCAATTGCAAGCATATCCACCGATTTATCCAGACCAATCATGTCATATCCGGCAGCTGCAAATTTCTCCGTCATTACGCCGGTACCACATCCCAGTTCACAGATTCTTCCGTTCATAATCCCCTTCTCGTGCAAATACTGCAAAAGCTTTTCAAACCATGCCTCATAGGGAATATGATTCATCATATGGTCATATACATTGGCAAATCCTTCATACATCATCTCAATATCCTCCTAACATTCAATTGTCTCACTCAGCGAGAAAGAATACAACAGGCATTTTACCACCTTTTTTCCTGTCATTTTTTCCAGTGCATCCCGGTATAACTCCATCTGTCTCTGATAACGCGATATAAGCACTTTTTCGTCCCCGGGCTTAAGCGAATCGGTTTTGTAATCCATAAGCACAATTCCGTCATCGGTCTCATAATATCCATCAATGATTCCCTGAACCAAAACCGTCTCATCTTCACCGCGTTCATCAAACAAGTCACATGCCGGATACCCCATAACAAATGGCTGCTCTCTGTAAAGACGCCCTTCCTTCTGCGCCTGCCGCATTTTTCTTCCCAACGTCGAGTCAAAAAATGCTGACAGCCGTTTATAATTTAACACCTCGGTATCACTTTCGCAAAGTCTGCCGGTCTCAACTAACCGTTTTACTTCTTTGCGAATCTGTGCCTCATCTTCCGTATTTGCAAAATCAATTACTGCCATCACCTGATGCCAGATTGTTCCGTATAAAGCACCTCGGTTTGCCGATTTTTCTTTTGTCTCTGTCTGCATAAACGCAGGAACCGGCTTTTCTTCCTCCTTCTCCTCATGTGTGAGAATGGTAAAGTCTTCCATGTCCAGTTCTTCCATCGACTGAATTTTCAAATCGGATACCGACACTTTTACCGGCAGTGGTTCCGGCTCCGGCTCATCCGCCGCATCCATCCATTCATACATCTCCTGTAAAGGTTTATCGTAGCAGATGGTTGTGTCAAAATTATAAAGAGCCTGCTCCTTTACTTTCTCTTGTACCATACCATGTTCCACCTGTAAAATCAAATCATCCGTCTCGACTTCTACCAGATGAAATAAATCCGTCCGGATATGTACCGCCGGCAAAATCATATCAAAAAAGGTCTTTATTTTCTGTCTGTTTTCCCCAGTTACCGCCGCTGAATCCGTATTCTTTGCACATCCCAATAAAATCAATTTTTCCTTTGCACGCGTCATCGCAACATAAAGTTTACGCATCGCTTCGCCAAGTTCATCCTGGGCGTTTACGTATTTGAGATAATGGGTATAAATCGTTTTCTTCTTTGTCCTTTTTTCATTATCCACAACCGGCATTAGCATCGCAATATCCGGATGAATGGTAAGGATGCTTTTATCCTGAACATGAATTGCGTGCCCCATGCCGCCGATTATGCAGATTGGAAATTCAAGTCCCTTACTTTTATGAATTGTCATAATCCGCACAACATTTTCTTCTTCTCCTGAGAGATTTACTTCACCCATCTCCTCGGTCTGCTGTGAAATTTTTTCCAGATAACGGACAAACGAATACAATCCGTGATAAGTCGTTCCGTCAAATTCCCAGGCAATCGCCATCAAACTATCCATATTCGCATTTCGCTGCACGCCATTTGGCATTAGGCGGACCGCCTCATAAATTCCTGTGCAGTCATAAATATCCTGCACAATTTCCCCGACAGCTGCGTAGGACGCCTTCTTTCTAAAATGCGAAAGCATCTCCAGAAAGTGCTGCAATTTCTCATACAAAGCATCACTCTTATCATAGGTTAAAATGGCATCATACAAATCTGCCGTGCGATTTTCCATGCGGATAATGGCAAGTTCATCTTCGGTCAGAGAAAACATTGGTCCAAGCAACACTGCCGCCAAAGGAATATCCTGATGCGGATTGTCAATCACCTGAAGAATGGAAACCATAAGACCGATTTCTCTCGTATCAAAAAATCCTCTCTTTTTCTCCATCACTGCCGGAATTTCATAATCCTTCAGTGCATCGAAATACGCCTGTCCCTGTGAATTTGTCTGGACGATGATGACAACATCCCCATACTCAGCCTTTCGGTACCCTTCTTTATCCTTCACATAAAGCGGCGTTTCCCCCGATACCATTTCCTGAATTTTCAGTGCTGCAAGCGTGCCCTCAGCCTCCATATTCTGCTTTCCTAAAATCGCATAGACGTCCACATTTTTGGCAATTTTTTTGTCTGTTTTTTCAAAATCACTTCCCAGATGCAGTTTAGCCTCATCGTCATATTCCACGCCGCCAATATCTGTATGCATCATGCGGGAAAATACTTCATTCGTACTCTCTAACACAATTTCTCTGCTTCGGAAGTTCTTCTGCAAATCAATTCTGCGGTATAACGTTCCCTCTTTTTTATTGTATGACAGAAGTTTTTCGGCAAACAATTCAGGACGTGCGCCACGGAACCGGTAAATACTCTGTTTGGCATCTCCTACCATAAAAATATTCGGCATTTCACCGGCAAGCCCATCTCTTGAAACCGCATGAAGAATCGTATCCTGCACATAGTTACTATCCTGGTACTCATCAATCATAATTTCAACAAATTCATTCGCCAGCTCCTTCGCTGCATCCGTTCGGACATATGCGCCGCTCTCCTCATCCTTTTGTAAAAGAATCGAAATCGTCAACTGCTCTAAGTCATTAAAGTCAAGAATCCCCCGCTCCCTTTTTTCTGCCACAAACAATTCATGCAGCCTTCTGGTCAGGCGGAATAACGCCTTCATCTTCCGGCTTGAATCCTTTAAGTCATTAAGATGCTCCTCTGCCTCTTTATCAAAATACTGCTCTTTCCATTCCACCATGCGTTTTTCAGCATCCTTGCAGCTTAAACGAACGGCTTCTTTATTTACCTTTTCCTCTCCCGTCAGGCCTCTTGGTGCACGGATTGTAAGTTTCGGAAGTCTGCCAAAATAAGCGCGATACTTTTCATATCCCGAGTTCTCCGGCAAATCCGACAAAAATGCCAGCATCTCATCCAAATAAGGCTCATAAAACAGCGGCTGGTTTGGTCCATGGCAGATATCTTTCAGTGCTTTGTATTCCTCAAGTATTCCCTGAAGAAATGTTTTCGTGGAAGCTAATAAGTTTTTCACAAATGTTGAATTTTCCCATTCATCCACCGTCTTGACATCATAAAACGCCTCCATCTCATCCAGAAATCGGAGTGGAAACGGCTGCCCCATCATTTGATTATAAATTCTTCCAATCAGATTTCCCAGTTCATCATCACGACGGTTAAACTCACTCATTCCCGCCAGTTCCAGAAAATCTTCTTCACCCTTTCCATACTCCTCCTCTAGCAGCTCATCCAAAACATCCTGCATAAGAAGTCTTGTCTCTGCCTCGGTTCCCATGCGGAAAGCCGGGTCAAGACCAATCCGGTGAAAATACCGTTTTACGATTTCACTACAAAAACTATGTACGGTAGAAATGTGCGCAAGTGAAAGACGCCCCTCCTGCCGCAGCAGATGTTCATTTGATGGGTCCTCTGCCAGTGCTTCTTCGATACGTTCTCTCAAGCGGTCTTTCATCTGGGCAGCCGCCAGTTTCGTAAATGTCACGACAACAAACTGATCCACATTTACCGGGTCCTTTTTGTCCGTAATCCGTTTAAAAATGCGCTCCACCAACACGGCTGTCTTACCGGAGCCGGCAGCCGCCGAAACTAAAATATTGCAGCCTCTCATATCAATAATCTGCTGCTGTTCTTTTGTCCAATTAATCGTCCCCATACAATGCCTCCCATACTTCATCATCACTCATTTTTTTCATTTCGCGTACACCATCTTTTTTTGACTCGTGTCCACACACACTTCCGTACGGACAATAAGTACAGCCATCATTATCTTCATACACATATGGTATGGCTTCGATTTTACCATCTAAAATAGCTTTTCCACATTCTTTCATTTTTTCCTTTGTGTGAGCAATCAATGTTTCGAAGTCCTTTGTGGAAAGTGTTCCGGAATTTTTTTTCAAAAGTCCTTTTTTATCAACAGCCACCGGAACCACACCGGATTTTTGTCCGGGTATGAGTTCACCGCCATCTACTACCGACTTATCAAGATGCCCGATAATCTCCGGCTCCTCATTCACATACCCCTTGCACTTCATACTGTCGAGAACACGTTTTTCGTATTCTTCTTCGCTTTCCGGCTTCCAATCCAAATTCTTCTCTTTGATGGCATAGTAAAGCATCGCCGCCGGAACCGCCTCTTTGCCCTTATGCTCCTTTTCAACCATTTCTTTTGCCGCTTCCAGATAGGTCAAAAGCTGCATCTGCAATCCATAGTATACCTTTGCTAACAACAAATCCTGCGAGTCACTACTCTTATAGTCAATAATCTTAATCAATTCCTCTCCCGGAAGAGAACATAAATCCACGCGGTCAATCACACCATTGAGACAGATTTTTGCATCTTCATCAAACGGAATACACATCGATTCCCACTCTTTGTCATTACCCCGGAATCCTTTTTCCGTGTAAGTCTGCACAAAGTCCCCCTCCTGCATCTGATGCCACATCGCCCAGACCGAATGAACCACCTCGTTTTTCAACCGCTTTAACATAAAGGACACTCGGTTCGATTGAAAATATTTTCTGCCCTGGTACCGCTCTGCCACGGCATCGACACACTCAGCCGCCAGTAAAACCGCCTCTTCTTCACTTAAATCCTGCCAGTTTTTGTTCCTTTGTTCCAGTTCATGTGACAAGTGTTCCATCGCCTGATGGAATAAATTTCCATGATCAAGACTGCTGATTTCGTACTGCTGCCGTTCGTTCAGTAAAAGTCCATAGTGCGCAAAGAATGCAAACGGACACTGCACATACTGCTCAAATCTTGTCACGCTTCCATACAAAACATCGCCAAACAACCGCTTTGCCGCTTCTTTTTTGAGCGAATTATTTCCTGCACGTTTTTCCCGAATCCGCAGCAAATCTTTTAAAATACCGGGCGTTTTCTTTTCATAATGGGATGCGATTTCCCACCAAATAACATCCTTTGCATAGCTGCCGTCCGCCAGATGCGAAATCAAATAGCTCTTTCCCTTGTCACTTCCCATGATTTTTTCATAAGAAGTATCGATTTCCTCTTTTTCCACAACAAGCTTTGGAAATACCTGTTTGACACGGTTAATCAGATAGGAAGGTCTTTTGCTCTCTCCCTTTGACGTCATAACCGAATAGGTAAGAATCACCTGCTCAGACGCTTTCGTAAGCGCTAAATATAAATAAAACTGCTCGTTATACGATTCTTTTTCTGCATCCGGCGCTAAAATAACACCCTCTTTTTCCATGCGCTCCCTCTCGCGCTCGGTCAAAAGTCCGGGTGCGCCTTTCGCCTTCGGAATACAGTTATCATTGACACCAAGGAAGAAAAGAACCTTAATATTTTTCAAACGGCTTCTTGTCACATCACCAATCATGACCTGCTTTGCCGTTGGCGGAATAAACCCGACAATTCCTTCTGAAATCCCTGCCTCTAACATTTGTGTATACTCTTTAAACGTCACAATTTCATCTCCGAGAAGTTCCACAAACTCATCCCACAGATGAATCATCAGACGGTAAATGCTCTTATATTCTCGCGCCAAAATAAGCTTTCCATCATTTTCAAAATTTTCACTCATGGCAAGAAGGCGCTCATAAATTCCGTTTTTCTCAACGAATCCATAGAAAATTTCCGTAAATTCACGAACACTCTTTTTACCGCCTTTTAATGCCTGCAGCGTCTCCGCAATGGAATCCACAAAAGTTCTCCGGTATTCATTGACTTCCAGTAAATCCAGACCGGAAACTGCGTATTCCCATTCACTCTGATAGGCTGTCATACCACGGCATCCTCTGGCAATCACATAGTTTTCCAGGCAGTCTGTCTGCTCTCTTGTAAGCGGTGACAGGGCACAGCGTAAAAAGCGGAACGTGCTCTCATAATCAAGTCCCTGCTGCACCATATGGATAAAGGCTAAGAGATATTCTGCCATCGCATTTGCCCCGATGCTTTTTGTGCTGTCCAAAAAGTATCGGATTCCGAGTTTTTCAAACTCCTGCACTAACAGCGGCTCATAAGCCGCTTCATCTGCCGTCACAACCGCAATGTCTTCCGGCTCATAACCCTCTTCTTTCATCAGCCAGTAAATCCGTCTCGCCACATAGGAAACCTCATCGTGCTCCCTGTGGCACATCGTAATGTGAATGGACTCCGGTACTTTTTCCCACGGTTTAAGCCCATGGGTAAATAACCGCTCTTCCATAAAGGCAAGTTCCTCATTTTTCGCTACCCGGTAAGGGACTTTTTCCCTGCCAGCCCCTGTGATAACCGGCTCCTCTACAAGGACACCTCGTTCTCCTGCCATCTGCGTCAGACGGCGTATCGTATCAGCACTCATGGAAAACACACGGTCTCTGTGTCCGGTGCGGTCTGTTGTTACCGTTATGTACATATCCTCACATACCCCTAAAATTTCACGCAAAAGTTCATACTGTGTCGGTGTAAAACCGGTAAAACCATCTAAACAGACCACACAGTGTTTCATCATCTCAAGTGAGGAAACTACCCGCGTAAGCTGTGGCACCAGTTCCTCCGCCATCATATACGTGTCTCCCATCCGCTCTGTAAACGCCTGATACACCAGACGGATATCATGCAGTTTTAAGCCAAGCAGTGAGTCCTCTCCGACTTTCTCCATAAGTTCTTCCAGTGCTTCTTCCGACACATCATACTGTGCCAGTTCACACAAAAGGGATTTACATTCATCCAAAAATCCTGCCGCATTTAACCCGCGCTTAAAATACAGCATTTCTTTTTTCTTTTTGGAAAATACCTGATACAAAATCATGATTTTTCCCATATCTTCCAAAACCGTTCGCCGCAGTGCCGGAACCTCTTCAAAGGCACGGTATGCCAGACGGTGGAAACTGAGTACATCAATATTTAAAATTCCCTTATTTCCATTCAAGGCAACTAATGTTTTCTGGGTTTCTAATGTAAACTGATCCGGTACTAAGACAAGATAATTGATGCCCGGATTCTCTGACGCATCTTTTTGAATTTTTTTGAACAGCCAGGTGCTTTTTCCACTGCCGCTCCCGCCTAAAATAAAGTGCAATGACAAACAAACTCCTCCTCTCAAAAATAGAATGCATAGCGGCATCATGCCGCTCATATATTAACAGTAAGCACACGCAAGCACAAAATCCATAAGGAGGTTTTTCCATGGCAAAAACTAAAATTGTAGTCATTCAAATGAAAGAATTAATTTATACGGCAATTTTTGCCGGCCTTGGTATACTTCTCATCGTTTTGCTTATTATTATGTTTCTTCCGGACAAATCAAACAAAGAAAAGACCGGTTCCACAAAGCAGATTTATACACCCGGTGTTTATACTTCACAGATTAAACTTGGCGATACCACATTAAACCTTGAAGTTGCCGTGGATGCTGACCAGGTAAAAAGTGTTGCTTTAGTCAACTTAGAAGAATCCGTGACGACCATGTACCCACTTGTGAAGCCGTCACTGGAATCCATTGAAAAAGAGCTGATTGCCGGCACTAAACTGGAGGATGTTCCTCTCTCAGACAAAAGTAAATACACCGAATCACTCTTAATTGAAGGCATCCGCACCGCCTTAAACAAGGCGGTCACAAATCCGGTCTAACTCCGTCTGCCACAGTGCCCTGCCGGCATCGCTTGGCATACGCAGATCACCGCGCGGCGATACCGATACCGTACCAACTTTTGGTCCGTCCGGCAGACACGACCGTTTGAACTGCTGTGCAAAGAAACGGCGAAAGAACGTATTTAACCATTTGGCAATCGTTTTTTTGTCATATGCTCCTTCAAACGTCACGCAGGCAAGACGAAAGATTTTTTCCGGTCCGTAGCCTAACCTTAATGTATAATACAAGAAAAAGTCGTGAAGTTCATAAGGTCCCACAAGGTCCTCTGTTTTCTGTGCGATTTCGCCCTCTTTCGGAGGAAGCAGTTCCGGACTGACCGGCGTATCCAACACATCGTAGAGAACTTTTTTCAAAATGTCATTTTCACAAGTGTCGGCAAAAAACTGTACCAGATAGCGGACAAGCGTCTTTGGCACGGAACAGTTCACGCCATACATCGACATATGGTCTCCGTTATAAGTTGCCCAGCCAAGAGCAAGTTCCGACATATCGCCGGTTCCGATTACCATACCGCAGACCTGATTGGCAATATCCATCAAAATCTGTGTGCGCTCTCTTGCCTGTCCGTTTTCATATGTTACATCCTGCACTTCCGGGTCATGTGAAATATCTTTAAAGTGCTGCATAACCGCATCCTGAATCCGAATTTCACGTAATGACGCGCCTAACTGCTTTGCTAACTGAACCGCATTATCATAAGTGCGGTTTGTTGTTCCAAAACATGGCATTGTGACGCAGACAATTCCTTCTCTTTCTAAATTTAACGTATCAAACGCGCGGACTGTCACAAGCAGCGCAAGGGTCGAATCCAAACCGCCGGACAACCCGATTACCGCATGTTTACAGCCGGTGTGGCGAAGGCGTTTGGCAAGTCCATACGACTGAATTGCCAGAATTTCTTCACATCGTTCTTCTCTGTGAGCACGGGTCGAAGGAACAAATGGCGTCTTCTCAAAACTTCTTGTAAGTTTTGTTTCTTCCGGCACACTTGAATCAAACCAGATTGTCGTAAAATCGTCTTTTTTCTGTCCTTTGGTAAAGGTCGTCATACGCCGTCTTTCATTGTGAAGCCGCCCCAAATCAATTTCCGTAATTAAATCCTTTTCCTCCGCAAATGGTTTGCTCTCTTTTAAAACAACACCATTTTCCACAATCAAATTATGACCGGCAAATACCATATCCATCGTGGATTCTCCCTCACCGGCATCTGCATACAAATACGCCGAAAGGGTGCGTGCTGACTGATTTTTCACAAGTTCTCTGCGGTATCCCGCCTTACCGGTCAGCTCATCACTCGCCGACAAATTCAGAATGATATGTGCTCCCGCCATAGCAAGTTCGCCGGATGGCGGTATCGGTGTCCACAAATCCTCACATAATTCGATTCCAAAGGAAAAACGATGGTATTTTTGGTGCGTGAATATCAGACTGGCACCAAACGGAACACTCTCTCCGTCTTTCCAGAGATGCTCTCCGTTTTCTGCCGGTGCTTCTACAAACTGACGCGCTTCATAAAATTCACTGTAGTTTGGCAGATAGCTTTTTGGCACAAAACCAAGAACTTTACCGCCATAAACAACTGCTGCCACATTATAAAGTTTCCCGTTATGGTCAAGCGGAAGTCCGACTACACTGACGATTTCGTACGGTTTCGTCTCCTCACAGTATGCAGCTAAAGCATCTTTTGCCCCCTCCACTAAGGTATCGTGCAAAAACAAGTCACCACACGTGTATCCGGTCAGAGAAAATTCCGGAAAACAAACGAGAGAGACTTTTTCGTCTGCCATTTTTTTCACTTTTTCAACCATTTGATTTTTATTAAATTCACAGTCCGCCACACGCAAATCCGGTGTCGTAACCGCCACTTTCAAAAATCCGTTTTTCATCGTTTTTTCCTCATTTCTTTTTTCCACATATAGAAAAGGGCAGCGACCAATCGCTGCCCAACTCTTTCGTAAATACCCGAAATGCCGGCTTCTGATTTTTGACTCCTAGCTATCGGCTAGGTGGGCAGCCGCATGCAGCCTTCTGTCTTCCGTTGCTATGTCACCATAGTACCTCGCGGCAGTGACGGCCCGACATCCAACTACAGATATAAGAATCCCGTTTAAAGTATTGTAGGTTCAAAAATTCAGAAGGTATCGAACACTCCAGGAGATGTTCGTTTCTTGATACTATTAGTATACTGAAAACATCGCAATTTATCAAGAAATATTTTCAGAAGTTTCTGGAAATTCTATCGTAAAAATAGTTCCGTTTTTTTCATCGCTTCGAACAAAAATATGCCCGCCGTGACGGCTCACAATATTCTTTGCCACAACAAGCCCAAGCCCGGAGCCTTCTTTTTCACCGTGGCTGCTTGCCCGGTAAAATTTTTCAAAAACATTTTCCCATTCACTCTCTGGGATAACAATGCCAAAATCGCGCACCGTTGTCACAATCAGTCCTTCTTCTTTTGCAACATGCATGGTAATCTCCGTTCCCTCGTCCGAATATTTTACGGCGTTTTGCAAAAGAACGGTAAACAGCTGGCGGACTCTGTCGTAATCTCCCTTCATCAGGGAACATTCGTCGTCATAGGTAACACTGCCCGTCAATTTTTTCTCCTGCATAAGAATACGCATTCCACGCATCGCATCCTGTGCCACGGCAATCACATTTAACACTTCGACATTTAATTCGTAATCCGGATTTTGCATCCGCGACAAAATCAAAAGATCAGACACCAGATGTTCCATACCGTTACACTCGCTCTGAATCCTCTGCAAATATTCTTTCTGCTTGGTTTCATCCGTTACATAACCAGCCACCAGCGTGTCAGCATAACCTTTCATAACAGCAATCGGTGTGCGGAGTTCATGCGATACATTCGAGAAGAAATCCCGACGGCTCTGCTCTAAGTCCTCGCGAAATTCTTCCGCTTCCACCAACTTATCCGAAAGGGTATCCATACTCTCTGCCAGCGCCCCCAGTTCATCTTTTCGACGGATTCCGGTTTTATGAGCATAATTTCCGGCAGCCAGCACAAGAGCTGCCTCTTTAATCCGGATAATCGGACGGACAAGCTGACGGGAGAAGAAAAAGGATAATAAGAGTGCCAAAAACGCTCCTACCATAACGCAAATCAGCATGTATTTTTCGTACTGAATCACGGTATTTTCCTGCATTTCCATCGGTCCCGATACGACAACTGCTCCCGACACGTCACCACTCTTATCACGAACCGGCACTGCCACATGAAGCATAACCGTCTGGTAAATTTCATCGTAATCGCTGTAACTTTTCTTTTTGCCCTGAAATGCCGTTTTGATAATATTCTCTGTTTCCTTCGGAATATCCAATCCATCCATCTGCACATTCGTATACATGTCGGATAATTTATGTTTACTCGATTCGTCTGCCACAATCCAGATGTCAACGTTCTGCATCTTTCCAAAATCTTCCATCGCACGCAGATAATCCATAAATTCATCTTCTTCATGGTCTTTTACCGCCTGACTTGTCCGAGTGACAACGCCATCTGCCAAATCCCCTAACTGTTGTTTGTACGCCCCGACAATATTCGTGCGGTTAAACCGTGTAAACATAAGTCCAATCAGAATTGTAAACACTAAAAGTACAACGCCAAAGGCAACGAACACACGCCAAAATATTTTCTTCATAGCGGCTCCTTATACAGTCAGTTCAAACTTATATCCTAAGCCCCAAATCGTCTTAATCTCCCAATTTGGATGTGGTACTTTGTCTAATTTTGCACGCAGTCTCTTGATGTGGGAATCCACGGTACGGCTGTCACCAAAATAATCCTGACCCCACAAACTGTCTAACAGGTTATCTCTGGTAAATACTTTACTTGGATTTCCCGCAAGAATCCACATAGTCTCTACTTCTTTTTTCGTCATCGGAAGTTTTTCTGCCCCCACATAAACGGTATAAGTCTCAATATTTATCGTCAAATCACTGATGTTTAAGATTTTCTTTTCCTCTGTGGACTCCGAACGTCCCATGCGGCGTAACACCGCGCGGACACGTGCCATAACCTCGTCTCCATTAAAAGGTTTCACAATGTAATCATCGGCTCCGATATCCAGACCCATGACGCGCTCATAGTCCTCACCTTTTGCCGTAACCAGAATAATCGGTACATCCGACTGCTCACGGATTTTTTCACATACTTTGTACCCATCCATGCCAGGCATCATAACATCAAGTAATACAACTGCCGGATTCGATTTTTTAAATACATCTAATGCCTCAAATCCATCCTTTGCCACAACCGGCTCGAAGCCTTCTTTCGCTACATAAGTACCTAAAACCTCTCGGATATCTTCATTATCGTCTACAATTAAAATTCTCTGCATGGTCTTCTCCTTTCCCATCTTTTCCTATTGTTTTTTTCCATCATAACAGTTTCAAAAACCAATTTCAAGACCTCTTGGCAAAGTGACAAGTTTGTGCCACAAGCGCATACTATAGTTACAGTACAAAGTAAATATGCAATGGAAAGGAGCCTTTTCATGAAGAAAAAGTTTACCTCTCTTTTGGTATTTGTACTTTTAATCAGTTTGGTTTTGCCAGCCGGCACATCCTACGCCGCAGTGAAAAAACCAAAGCTGAACATGAAAAAATTAAACATGACTGTTGGAAGCACATTTTCGCTTCGCGTGTATAACGCAAAAAAGAAGCAAAAGATTACTTTCACTTCCTCCAAGCCTTCGGTTGCAACAGTAAAACCTGACGCAGTAAACGTAAGATGTGCCAGTGTATCCGCCCTTGCGGTTGGCTCTTCTGTTATAACCGTTACGGTTAAAAGGAAAAAGAAAGTAGTCCGCACCCTCAAATGCCGGGTTCGTGTTTCACCAAATGCAGTAAGTATCAAATTTATGAAAAATCAGGTTTCCGTTCCTCTCTCCCAGAGAACAAGACTTGAAACCATTATTAAACCAAATACTTCTGCCGAAAGACCGGTGTTTGAAAGTTCCGATGAAAGTATTGCCATTGTAAATTCCCGCGGTGTAGTAATGGGAGTTTCTCCCGGTACGGTAACAATCACTGCTACCTTACTTTCACGTAATTTAACGGCATCATGCGTCGTAACCGTACTTCCGGACAGTACGACTTCAAGTACAAAGCCAAAAAAGTACTACGAAAAAAAGAAGCTGCAGAGCACCGCCTATCAATCGGCTGACACTCTGTAGCTTCTTTTTTATCTTTACTTTTTACTGCTGTGCATGAATAATTTTCTTTGGACATTTTTCCGCACATTTTCCGCAGCCCTGACACTTTGTGCCATCAATTACGGCAATATTGTCTTCCAATGTTACGGCGCCAAATTCACACTGTCTTACACAAAGTCCACAGCCAATACAACCCGACTGACAGACTTCCATAACTGCTTTACCTTTATCCTTCGAACTACACTGTACCGCATAAGCAGAAGAATATGGAATCAAATCAATCACATGATTTGGACAAGCTGCTACACACTGACCGCAGGCAACACATTTGTCACGGTCTACTTTAGCAACTCCATCCTGAATGGATAATGCATCAAACTGGCAAACCTCCACACAGGAACCAAGACCAAGACAGCCATATGAACATGCCTTTTCACCACGTCCCGGTACCATCGCTGCACGGCGGCAGTCCATCTCACCAACATAGTGATATTTATTTGCTGCCACATCACAAGTTCCCGCACACTTTACGAATGCCACCTGTTTTTCAGAACTTCCGGCTTCCACGCCAAGAATTTCTGCAATCTTGCCGGCTACCGGTGCTCCACCAACCGGACATCCATTAACCGGTGCATCACCGGCCACAATCGCCTCTGCCAGACCATCACAACCCGGATAACCACAGCCACCACAGTTGTTTCCCGGCAGACACTCACGTACTTTTTCAACTCTTTCATCGGTCTCTACGGCAAATACCTTACCTGCTACCCCAAGAAGAATACCAATCAGGATACCAAGTACCGCAAGGAGAACTACTGAGAAAATAAATACTGTCATTTCAAGTTCCTCCTTTCCTAAAAGCTAACGCCGCCGAAACCGCAGAAAGCAATCGCCATCAAACCTGCCGTTACCAGCACAATCGGTGTTCCTTTCAATACGCTCGGAATGTTACAATTTTCAAGTTTCTCACGAATACCGGCCATCAGTACAATCGCAAGGAGAAAACCAAGTGATGCACCAATACCGTTTACGGTACTAGCCAGTACTCCATAGTTGTTCTGTACGCTGAGCAGTGCCACACCAAGTACCGCACAGTTTGTCGTAATCAGCGGAAGGTATACACCAAGTGACTGATACAGAGCCGGCATCATTTTTTTCAATACCATCTCAACGAACTGAACCAAAGCTGCAATTACCAAAATAAATACGATAGTATTTAAATATACCAAATCATTTGGCAAAAGCAGGAAGTTATACAATAAACTGGTAATAAAGGAGGCAATCGTAATTACGAATACAACTGCACCGCCCATACCGGCAGCGGTTTCCACTTTCTTGGATACACCAAGGAACGGACAAATACCAAGGAACTGACTCAATACGAAGTTATTCACAAGTGCCGCCGTAAAAAGAATGGTAAAAATACTCATGCGTTTTCAACCCCCTTTTCTTCCTCGTCCTCTTCTTCTTTGTTGGTTGCGCTCGGCATTTTCAGTTTATTCTGAAGGGCAGTAAGTCCTGCCAGAACAAAGAATGCGCCGGGAGCCATAACAAAAATCGAGATATTTACTGCGCTTGGAAGGATTGTGAAACCAAAAATGGAACCACTTCCAAGGATTTCTCTGAAAATACCAATCAGCGTTAATCCCATCGTAAATCCAAGCCCCATACCAATTCCGTCAAATGCTGATGCAAGAACCGGATTTTTGGAAGCATAGGCTTCGGCACGTCCTAAGATGATACAGTTTACTACAATCAGCGGAATGTAAACACCAAGTGCCGAGTACAAAAATGGAATGTACGCCTGCAAAAGCAGCTGAACAATCGTTACAAACGATGCTACAATTACGATAAATGCCGGAATACGAACTTTATCCGGTATAATCTTACGCAATGCTGAAATCAGCATATTGGATAAAATCAATACAACCGTTGTCGATAATCCCATGCCCAGACCATTCATGGCTGAAGATGTAACCGCCAAAGTCGGACACATACCAAGCATCATGACAAACGTAGGGTTTTCTTTGACGATACCGTTAATAAGGCGCTCGCCACAAACATTTTTACTCATACTGACCAGCCTCCTTTCCGGATGCATCATAGAACAAGATTCCCTTTACCGCTCTCGTAATCGCACGGGAAGTAACCGTAGCGCCCGATAATGCCTGTACCTGGGTATCTGTTGTCTCATTTTTATTATACATTTCTTCCGATGTGCTCTCCGGTGCTTTGATTCCTTTGAAACGTGCCTTAAACTCATCGTTTTCACAGTTTGCACCAAGACCTGCGGTCTCGCTCTCACTGGTAATCTGAATACCGGTAATCGCGCTCTGTGCATCTACACCAAGAGCAAAACTGATTTTACCACCATATCCTTTAAGCGCGTTGGCAAGATATACTTTTCCGCCATTTGCTGTCGGATGTACTTCAGTAATCTCTACATATTCGGAAAGCAAATCGCCTTCTTTAACCTCTGCATTCGAAAGGTCATGCTTGCTTAAATAAGCAGCCGCACCGGATACCGCTTCTGCATCGTTATCCTTTACGGAATCGCCCTGTGCCACAACAACAGCGCAGGCTTCGTTATTTGTCTTTTTCTGAGCATTGTCAATCGGGTCTTTTGTCAGCATATAAACGCCTGCCAACACGGCACCGAGAATCAGGGTAATCGCACATAAAATAATGGCGTCCTTCATCATACTGCTTTTCTTATCCATTTGCTTTGCCCTCCTTTCCAAATGCCTTTGGAACGGTATAGCGTTCAATCAATGGTACGAACAAGTTGCCGATAATGATGGCAAAGGATACACCTTCTGCGGACTCACCGAAGAATCGGAACAAGCCGGTCAGAAGACCAAGTAAAATCGCATAAATCACTTTACCCTTTGAGGTAATCGGACTCGTCACGTAATCGGTTGCCATAAAGAATGCACCAAGCATCAAGCCGCCACCGCAGAGTTCATACAAAAGCGGATAAGCAGCCGCACCGGCAATTACCATATACAAAATATCAAATACGGCAAATGTTGCGATGTAAATAACCGGGATTTTCCAGTCGATAACACGACGGAGCAAAAGGTAAATGGCACCAAGCAAAAGTGCTACTGTCGATGTCTCACCAATGGTTCCTGTCGTTGTTCCCAAAAACATCTTCAAAAGACTTGGATAACCACCTTCTTTAACATCCATAAGTGGTGTGGCAGAACTTGCTGCGTCAACGGAAATACCGTATAACCAGTTGCTTCCTTCTTTTACCGTAAAACTTGTCATAACGCTACTGAATGACAACATCAAAAAGCAGCGGCCGCCAAGAGCCGGGTTCATGAAGTTCTGACCCAGTCCTCCGAATAACTGTTTCACAACGATAATGGCAAATACACTGCCAAGAATACACATCCACAGATACTTCGGATTTCCCATCGTAGCCGGCAGATTCAATGCTAACAATAAGCCGGTCAAAAGGGCACTAAAGTCATTTGTTGTTACCTTCTGTTTCATCAATCTCTGCCAGATGTATTCTGCCAACATACAGGATACACAGCAGGTTAAAATTACTAATACTGCACTTAACCGGAAATTATAAATACCAATGATGGTAGCCGGCAATAAGGCAATTACGACATCTCTCATGATGGACTGCGTAGAAGAATGGTCACGTACATGAGGAGATGAAGAAACGTTCCATAATTTCTCTTCCATTGTTTCCTCCATTCTGCTGCTTTTGCAGCATATTTTCATAGCTAAACATGCTTATTTTTTTCTGTTCTGGTCCATAACCGCACGTCTTGCCTGTTTGAAAATCTGTGTCAGGCGTCTCTTCGCCGGACAAACAAATGTACAAGTACCACATTCATAACATTCCATACCATTAAGCTTCTGGAAGTAATCCAAATCATTGCGCTCAGCAGCCTGTGCCATCATCTGTGGCACCAGGTGGCTCGGACATACCGTCGCACAACGGCCGCATCGAATACAATTCGTCGGCTCAAATTTTTCAACTTCATCCTCGCTCATTGCCAAAATGGAAGAACTTGTTTTCGTAATCGGCGTGTTCAAATCATACATTGCCATACCCATCATCGGGCCGCCGGAAATCAGTTTCTTCGCATTCTCTTTGAGTCCGCCTGCTTCTTCTAACAGCTCGGCATGGCTCATACCAAATTTAACTTTATAATTCTGTGGTTCTGCCATCGCATCGCCGGTCAGTGTTACCACGCGGCTCATCGACGGTGTTGTCTTACATACGGCATCGTAAATAGCAAGTACCGTCTGTACATTATCCACGATACAACCCGCATCAGCCGGCAGCATTTTGGAGTTAATCTTACGTCCGGTCGTTACATAAATCACCTGACGTTCTGCTCCCTGTGGATATTTTGTTTTTAATACTTTTACCTCAATATCCGGATCGGAATCCGTGAGATACTGAAGTTTTGCAATTGCCTCCGGTTTGTTATCCTCGATGGCAATGACACCTTTTGCATTGTCAAACAAAGATAATACAACATGAAGTCCCTGAATCAAATCCTCCGGACGCTCTAACATCAAGCGGTAATCCGAAGTCAGATACGGCTCACACTCTGCTCCGTTTACAATGACATAATCAATTTCTTCTTCATTTTTCGGTGTAACTTTAACGTTTGTCGGAAATCCGGCTCCTCCCATACCGACAATGCCGGCATCTTTGATAATCTGACGGATTTCCTCCTTTGTCAACTGGGTGTAATCCCTGTCTGCGCCAAGTCCTTCAACCGGCTGATATTCCCCATCATTTGCAATTACAACGCAGGTTGCTTTTGCTCCCGATGACAAAAGTCTTGGCTCTACGGCTTTGACCTCACCGGATACAGAACTTACAATGTTGGCGGAAATAAAACCACTTGCTTCGCCAATAATCTGTCCCATCTTCACTGTATCACCAACAGCTACGACAGGTGTTGCCGGGGCTCCAATATGCTGGCTCATAGGAAATACAAGTTCCTCCTTCGCATCCATTTCACGAATTGGAGAATCCATGCTGAGTTCCTTGCCCTCATAAGGATGTGCTCCCCCTTTAAAGGTTGACTGTCCCAATGAAACTTCCTCCTTTACCGAGTTTTTGATACATATTTATCATTATAGCACATTCGACAAAAATAACAAGTTATCGTCTCAATTTTCAAAGTTTGTACACATTTTTTCCTTTTTTACCGTTTGAATATGTAAAAACAGCGCCACCCCGGATAGACCGGACCAACGCCGTTTCATTAACTCATTCGATTTCCCGGAAACATCTGTCTTTCTGCATGAAGATGGCTGTATTTTTCCTTTGTCGCCATCCCCCCGCGGATATGCCGTTCGGATTTATTTACATCAAGTATTTTCCTTGCTTTTGCAGCAAGGGAAGGATTAATCCTAAGTAACCGCTCCGTTACATCTTTATGTACCGTACTCTTGCTCACGCCAAACTGGCCTGCCGCCTGCCGTACGGTTGCCTTATTCTTTACAATATATTCAGCAATCGCCACCGCACGCTCTTCAATCGGTGTTTTTTGAATATGATATCCTTTCAAAAAAATCCCCCTGATTTGGTGTTTGTATAATCTATGCACCAAAGAGGGGGATTATTCGTCTATTTAGAGCAAGGCGTTCCTATACATAAATCTGCCATTCAGAATCTCCCTGATTATAGGAAGAAATGGCCTCAATCACCTGAAAATAATGCTCTTTTGCTTTCCAATATTTACTATGCAAAAGCGGAACACCTTCGCTTCGCCAAGAGTGGTCATCACTTGGTCCCCACCAGATAATACCTGTGATTTTTGCACCACTGTCCTTTTCTGTCATCAGAAGCATCATCAAATTATACCATTTTGCGATCTGATTTGCCTGTGATGTTTCACTTTGTACTTTATCTGTCAAATCCATCTCGGTGAGTTGGATTTCAAAACCTGCTGCCTTAAACTTATCAATTGCATTTGTACCAATGGATTCTATATCCGGGTATCCCATATCCAGATGTGTCTGCATACCGACACCATCACAAATAACTTCTCCCGTCGGATTTACTTCATCTTTCGTGTTAAAATATTGAACCATGGTAACAATTTTATCCGCCACCTGATAAGTATTATAATCATTGTACATCAGGCTCACCTTATCCGTCAGACCAAAGTCCTCCAAAATGGAATGTCCAATCGCAAATGCTTCTTTGATGTAAACCGGTGTATAAATTCCACTGTGTTTTTTCTCACTGTATTCATAGTCCGGATAATACACTTCATCCCAATAACTCTTTTCTCCACCATCGTTATTGTGTGTGTACTCATTTGCCATGTCCCAGTTGTCAATCACTTCGCGTCCGATATAAACGCCATCACTGTTTTTATAGGAATAAATATGCGTCATAACATTGCGCACCAGATACTCCAGTCGTCCATCCATAACTTCTTTCGAGACATATGCACCATTCTTGCTGAAATTTTCTTTGAAAAACCACTGTGGTGTCTGTTTATGCCAGACAAATACGTGAAAACGCATTTTCATTCCATTCTGATAAGCAACATTTATATACTTATCAATGGAATCCATATCAATAACCGGATATTTGCTGTCTTTATACTTATAGGTGAATTTCGCCGTATCGACATATCCTTCCGGGTTTGTATCTGAAAATGCAGGATTCCAGTTTTTCAAAAGACTGTCCGGTTTCATTTCATTTCCCATAGTTACAGAATTATACTGGGATGTCGTGAAATTTACACAGTTTTTATCCGTCATCTGATTGCCAACAAGCGCATTTCCGACTTTACCAAACATGTCGCCATATGCACGTTTCAGAGAGCTGCCATCTTTTACATTGGTAATCTCGCCAGCTTTTAATGTTATGGATTTTACCTCAATATAGCCAACGGACGCCTGCATATTCTGTACAACAAGATACAAATCTCCACCTTCATATCCCGCAAGAGATAACTCGCCGGTGCGATTTGCATAGGCATCTGTAAAACCACTCCAGTCGCCATTTTTATTTGCCAATTTAAAACCAACAAAACCAGTCGATGTATCCGAAAGTATATTCCCATTTTTGTCATATACCTCCGTTGTTACATTCATTGTTGTATACTGTGATAAATCAACGCCATCAATATAATCATTCAACTTATAAAAAGTGCCATTCCACTGTCCGCTGTAAGCTGTCTCATTCTTCCATGTACCGCCGGACAAGTCAAGTTTTTTATCTGCGGTTCCACTCGTAATCGCAGTTCCGGTAACATTTACATTTACGTAAATGGATACCTCCCGGTAAGTCTCGTTATCCGAAGGGGTAAAGACCGCCATATATTTTGACTTTCCAGGGGTTGTAAGCATACGTTCAGGATTTGCCCACTGAAAAGAACCGGAAACCACTTTTCCTTCCGCATCTACGGCTTTTCCACCGGTTAAGGCAGTCTGGCTTAATTTTTTTCCGGTTGCTGTGCTGGAGCAGGTCGGTTTTTTCTCAATCTTAACAATATTTTTCATCGTATGAACCGGAATCGAAATTCCTGAAATTTCGGCAAATGTACTGTCTTTCGGCACAAACTTTACCGTTGCATGGGTTTTTCCCATCTTTTTCAACATTGTATCCGGCTGTTCCCACTCGTAAGTACCTTTGATTTCAGTTCCGTTGCTGTCAACAATTTTTCCGCTTGAAACCGAAAGTTCGGATAATTTCTGCCCAACACTTCCCTGCGCTGCAAATGGCTTGCGCATAAGTGTGCTTGTGCCATCCGGTACCGGTGTTGGCTCCGCCGTTGGTTTCACGGTAGGTGTTGCCGTTGCCTGTACAGTTGGCGAAACGGCCTGTCCGCCTGTATTTTCGGGCTGCTTTGTCGGACTAACTGTCACATTTGCAGTCGGTGCCGCACCCTGTCCTTTGTTTTCTGTCCGGACATTTTTCACGACAACCGTAATAACCGTTTTCTTCTTTTTATTCGTCTTTGACCGCACGGTAATTTTGGCCGTACCCGCCTGGCAGGCAGTAAGTTTTCCCTTTGACGAGACTTTTACTACCTTTTTCTTTGACGATTTGTATGTCACCTTTTTATACTTCGCCTTATTGGGCTTAACTTTAACAGATACTTTCAGTTTGAAAGAATCTCCTTTTTTCAATGTCAGCTTCTTTTTTACATTTTTAATTGTTACTGATTTTACTTTTGCTTTTGCCTTTGCATCGGCTGACGCAGGCTCATTCAGTGAAAGTCCGGAAACCATCAGACCCATCGCCGCAAAAAACGCCACAACTCTTTTTGTTGTCTGCTTCATAACAAAAACCTCCTTGTTTCATAACATCCATCATTATGGATATTATACGAAACAAGGAGGCAATAACGCAATGTATTATCCTAGCAAAAGACTACATTTTTAGACATGTTTATAAATCTTCATCCTCATCATAAATTTCATATTTTTTCGCTGCCTGCGCAATATTCAATGAATGGTCCGCCACACGCTCCAAGTCTACTAAAATTTCATTAAAGTATAAGCCCTGAACTGCTTCACATTTCATTTTGCTCAAGCGCTTACTGTTGGACGCACGCATCTTGTCAACCATCTTATCAATATCCGCTTCCAAATCATAAATAACGCGGTACAATTCTTCGCTTGGATTTGAGAAATGCTCACATGCCAAATCGTAAATCTTATAAACTGCCTGTGACAATTCCTTCAAATTCTTCAAGGCCTTATCAGAGAACTTACGCTTGTCCTCTTTCATCTGCAGTGCATATCCCAGAACATTTTCCGCATGGTCGCCGATACGCTCCAAATCCGTCACAATATGATACAGATTACCGGCATGGGTCGCTTCTTTCTCAGAAACTCCAAGCTGGTTTGTACGAATCAGTGCTGCCACGATTTCTTTATTCAAAAAGTCCACTGCTTCCTCATTTCTCTCGAACTGCTCTTTGGAAATCGTCATATTTCCAAAATAGGCTTTTGTCGAAGCCTCCATATTTTCGCGAACCAAAGAATGCATTCTGCCGACTTCCTGGTCAATCTGTCCAATCAAAACCGTACCGGACTGATAACCGGATTCATCAATATAATGAAGTGCTGCTTCCTCTTTGTCATCCTCACCGCGAATGACAAATTCTGAAATTTTAACCAGATATTTCGCACATGGCAAAAGGATCGCTACTGTCACAAGGTTGAAAATCGTATTGGCATTGGCAATCTGTCTGGTCGGATTTCCCGGAGCTGTATTTAAAATCCAATCGAAGATAACCGGGAAAATCTGCGTAAGTATCATAAACAGCACCATGCCGATACTCTCAAACAAAATAACAATAAAAGCCACACGTTTAGCATCTTTGCGTCCACCAATGGAAGCAAGTGCCGGTGCAACACTCGCACCAATATTCATACCGAGCATAATGTAAAATGCCTGTGGAAATGCACGCGGGAATGCCATAACACCACTGAGTGCCAACATCTGTAAAACACCGACGGATGCCGATGCACTCTGAATAATAACGGTGAAAATAACACCGATAATAACGCACAAAATCGGATTGGAAAACTTCTGCAATAAACTCTGGAACCAAATTTCATCGGCCAACGGTCCCATCGCTTCACTCATCCTACCAAGGCCAATAAACAGTACACCAAGACTTGCGATAATCTGCCCTACATTTTTTACCTTAGGTTTTTTCGAAAACATGGTAATTGCCACACCAACGAACGCAATCACCGGCGCAATTTCGGAAATATTAAAGGCAATCAACTGTCCGGTAATCGTTGTTCCAATCTTTGCTCCCATCAGGATTCCGACGGAGCGCTCCAACTGCATCATACCGGCATTTACAAAACCAACTACCATGACACACATGGCATTGGAACTCTGAATCAGTGCGGTCAGCCCCGCACCTACCATCATCGCTATAATGCGGTTTTGTGTCAGTTTTTCAAGAATCTTCTTTAAATAAGAGCCTGCTACCAACTTCAAGCCATCGCTCATCAGGTTCATACCAAAGATGAACATTGCAAGGCCACCCGCCAAATTAATCACATTCCATATAGACATTTCATTATCCTCTCTCTACGTTTTGTAAAGTCATGTAAAATTTATGTGTATCCATGTAAAGCCCCTAACAACTAATATATCATTGTTAGAGGCTTAACTCAATAACTTTATTATTTTTTTATACTTGTGCCGGCAGGACTATCCATGCAAAAAAGTCCCTTGTGCCTGCAAATTAAGGGAATTCATCACCGAATTTCTTTCCTTGTCTCCCGCAGCATTTCCGCAGATTCATGAAGTCTTGAAACCTCTTTTTCATCCAGTGAAATCGGAATCGTTGTCTCAATCCCTCTGGCTCCGACAATTGCAGGCATACTCAGCACAACATCCTCCAGCGCGTACTCGCCATGCATACGGAGCGAAATTGGGAAAATCGATTTTTCATCCCGCACAATTGCCTGACAAATCCGCTTTACTACCATTGCAATTCCATAATATGTGGCATCTTTTTTGGCAATAATCTCATAGGCGCTGTTTTTTACTTGTTCCTCAATGCTCTCGGTATTTCCTTCGTGATTAAAGTGCCCCCGCATTTCACAAAAGGAATTTAACGGAACGCCCGACACATTGGCACTGCTCCACGCCGCAATTTCACTGTCACCATGCTCGCCGATTACAAAGGCATGCACGCTCCGGCTGTCAACTCCTAAATGCTGCCCCAGATGATACCGAAGTCTCGCAGAATCTAACACAGTTCCCGAACCGAACACACGGTGTTCCGGGAATCCGCTCACTTCCATCGCAACCTGCGTCATAATGTCAACCGGGTTTGAGACAATGAGTAAAATCCCCTTGTACTCCTGTTCTTTTATCTGTGTCACAACGTCTGTCATTATTTTTGCATTTTTTTGAACCAAATCAAGCCTTGTTTCATTTGGCCTCTGATTGGCACCCGCCGTAATTACAATAATTGCCGCATCACCAACATCTTCATAACCGCCCGCATATATTTTCATTGGACCGGCAAACGAGGCACCATGACTGATATCCATCGCCTCGCCTTCCGCGCGGTCTTTATCCACATCAATCAATACCATTTCCGAAAAAAGTCCGCTTTGCATAAGCGCAAACGCCGACGCCGAGCCAACAAAACCGCAGCCGACAATTACTACTTTTCTGACATTGACACATTCACATTTCTCTGACATAACACCCTCCATTTTTTACATAATAAATCCATAAGCATCTGCCACTGATTTTCTATCCTGTGTTATGCCCATAAATTGTTTTTTTATTCAATGTAATAAATGTTTCGTAATATATATAACATTAATTTCACTACTATAATTATTTAAGCGAAAATAGTGCCATAACCTTCATCATTAGAAATTTTGAACACCGTCGGTGCATAGAGGGCGTAGTTAGCCCTCATGCACCGTTACGTGTGTTCTTTTTAGCGAAAGCGGTTTCTAATGATGAATGTTATGGCACTATTTTCTATTAAAACATATTTTAAATTAATCTTATACTATACACCTTGTAAATATAAACCAAATCCGCTATACTATTTTTATTAGGAAAGGCGGTGAAAGGATGGATGAAATGACAGATAAAGAATTAATCACCATACTCATTGACAAGTACACAGATTTACAACGCATTAAAAAAGCAAACAATGACACCCCAAACGAAGAGCTTGATTATCAAATCAAAACAACCACGGCAAAATTATCTTCCATGGGTATTAATGTTGAAGATTTGACCTTATAAAAAGCAAAATTTTAGATTAATAGTATAATAATACCCTCCATAGGAAATAGTATTTCTCATGGAGGGATTCTTATGAAAAAAGATAAAATGAAATCAAAAAATACGGATTATTCCTGTGACGACTATGACGATTTCTTTGAGGACGACATAGCCGAGACGGAATCGGATTATGACGACATTTCTGATTTTGAGCCGCCAAGAGATGTGCCCAAAAGGAAGGAATGACTTTTATTATATTTAAGACAGTGCGATATATGTTGATGCGACTTCAGCCTTTTGTTGCAACTCTCTTTTTCACGTGCTAAAATAATGTGTTATCAGAGCAGCCAAAGCCCAACACAACAGGAGGAAGCAGACATGGCAAAAAGAAAAATATCATCAACCCAAATATGCTACCGCATTAGTCTGGTACTTCTTCCTATTATGCTCGGCCTTTCCCTTTTGTATCAGGCAGGGATTTTTATTCCTACTAAGATTTTTCCACCTTGTATGTTCCATGCTTTGACCGGTTTTTCCTGTCCCGGCTGTGGCAGTACGCGTGCGGTTTCCGCTCTGCTTCGTGGTGACTTACTCACCAGTTTAAAACTTCAACCGGCAATCTTTTACTGCGCCCTTGTCTATACCGCCTTTGTCCTTTCTCATACACTGGCATTACTCATAAATGGCACAAAAAAGAAACACCCCTCTCTTTTCAAAAAGGGATGTTTTCTTCATCATTTTTCTCATTTTCGCGGTATGCACCTAAGCGCAAATATCCTTTATGTACTTGTATGGATTTTCCTCGGTTTTGGTGTACTGCGATTTGGTTATGAATTGTGGCTGAGGCTTATCTGATTTTATCATAATGCGTTTATCATTCTACAGCTTCTTCGGGTACACAATCCTCTAACGATGCTTCCAATCCCATTCTTATTGATTCAACCATCCCTGGAATTGAGTTAAGATATACGGTTTCCTGTATTACATTCCAATCATCCTCAGAAACAAGAACCGCATTTCCTTTTTTACTCACAATTAAAGTTGGTTCACTATAAAGGTTTACATTTTCTACTAAATTGTAGAGCTCCTTTCTTGCATTTGTAATATTAATTGCTGACATCATAATAATTCGCCTTGTCCCTTTCCATTTATTCTACGTTATCATATCTAACGATTTGTACTTTTGTTATTTATATCATAACACATGTTAAACATAGATTCAATCAATGAAAAAACACCCCTCTTTTCTCAAAAAGGGATGTTTCAATTATTACATATTATCAATTCTACTAAAACATCATCTTATATGTAGAGTACGCAGTTGATGCCGCTGTACAAAATACAACCACACAAGCTACAAGTACGATTGCACCAAGCACACAGCCAATAATCGATGTAATAAATCCTGCTGTCGCCATGCCTTTTTTCTGAGGCGAAAACATCGTCTTATTACGTGAATACAATACCAATGATACAATGGCACACGCAAGACTGATTACACCCCAAGCAACGCAGCAACCACAAATCGAAACAATACCAAGTACAAAAACCGCAATAGCGACACCATCTTTATTCTGATTTGGCATCGGACTAGGATTCGGCTGACTCTGGTAGCCATTATTATTCATCTGTTCATCCATTTTTTCTCCTCCTTATCGTTTATTTATTTCAAGTGTAACCGAATTTCCATTTCTTTGTCAAGGAGTATCTTTCGTCGCTTCACGTAAACAAATTGGTAAATTGGTATATCTTTGAATGGAATGCATATTTTCTTCAATAAATTCCCATGATTTTTTGAAATCACCATGAATCGAAAAAGGAGAATTACACATATAATCCAGAAAACCTTTCACATCATTCCGATATGTCTTAGCGAATAAATAAGAATCACTTTCCTTTTCTTCATCCGAACTATTTCTCTTGTCATATAATACATGATCTAAATTGCAAGACATATAATAGACTCGATAAGGAATATTCCATGCCTTTCCACAGCTTCTAAGCCTATACAAATTTTCCGTTTTACGCCTATTCCTTGAAAGTACGCGATCCACATCGCTAGCATAAATGCCATCATCCTCATACAACAGTTTTTCACATGCAGAGTCTTTAAAAATCTTCTCACTTGAAAGATAAGCAGCATCCGTATCTACAATATGAATAATCTGTTTAAAATCATCTTGGTTAAAATGATTGGATGCCGCATACTTTTTTACTTCATTTCCAATCTTTGCAACAATATTTTGAGGCGTCACATCAGATCTTGTTGTAATATCCCCGTGCATGATATGAACATAAACCGATTCTTTATCAAATATCTGACTAAATGCAATACCAAGTGCAGTTTCGTCAGAAACACCCTCCACAATAATAAACACAATCTTTCTACGAGCCAAGTCCCTCACCCGCCTCTCTAAACGCTAATGCAATTTCAAAATTGTTCGTAGGCTCATAAACCTGCTCACTTTGTTCCCCCAGAACAATATCACGATAATAAAAATCACGAAGATTATTTGTTCCCTTCACATTTGTAAAACGAATGTAGCGCATCTTAGGATTCGTTGTTGTAAAAGCAATAAATCCCTTGTCAATCGTTTCTAACGGTCTAAGATTATGAGAAGTAAATATAAGCTGTCCCCTGCCTTTTTCAGAAATAATATTCAACATTTGACCAAGGAGATACTCAAACACCCCTCCATCCAGCTCGTCTACAGCAACAGTAACCGTCGGATTGTTATAAACGACAATCAAAAGCTGTAAAATCGAAACAATTTTCTTAATGCCCTCCGACTCATAACAAAATGGAATTGCCTTTTTATTTTTCAAAGATACAAGCTGAATCTGTTTCGCCACTTTTCCTTCTTTTGTCATGGCAGAGCCCAAATCCACAATACCAATTCTAAGTCCGGGCACTAACTGCTCAAGCACAATATTCATGTTTTTAATCACATTTTCAACAATTCCATAAGCATCCTCCGGTACCAAAGCAGGTTCATTGAGAGAAAGCAGCACTCCTCCCACCGCCTCTGAATATTCATTTTTGTACTTAAACACCAGCGGGAGTTTATTCAAACTAATCAAACCAACACTTTCTGTATCAATCACAAATAACTCCCTGTGTCCATAACGATATAACGCCTCCAAAGGTTCCATATAGCGCTTATTTGTGCAATTTTTCCGATACTGATTCATCAACTCTCTGGAAAAAATAAAACTTCGGGAAGTAACTCTTGTCAAACGTTTCGTAACAAGTAAGTCTACATAATCATCTTTTTTTTCACCAACCAATTCCACAAGTTTAGCTTTAGGCGAAAACAGTTCATCGCCCCGCATATCAATCAAAGGGGTCTTTCGCATCTTATCCTCTTTGGATTCATAAGAAAACGATAACACTTCATCAAACAATTCCACTTTAACCGCTGTCTCTGCTGTATCATTTTCCTCCGTAGAAGAATCATCTTCCGTTTTTCTCATGCAAAATTGATACCACACGCGATAGTTTATTTGCTCAAAACGAACTACAAATTCATATTTTAATGTTGCATATTCCTCATCAACTTTAATATAATCAGCATATTTCTGTGGCACTGATTTCCCCCGCAAGGCAAATTTCAGTAACTTAATTGCATCAATTAAGGCAGTTTTACCAGAACCATTCTGTCCATACATGCCTAAAATACTGGCACGAAACTCCTTGCGCTTATTTTCAAAATCAACCGTTCCATACGCTACATTCTTAAAATTCTCAATGATTATTTTTTCAATTCTTACCATGCGGTCAGCCATAACATTTCCCTCCTTGTAGTTATATCGTATCATTGATTACGGAAAAAATCAATATCGAGTCTACTTTTCTGCATTTTTTATTTCGTTTTTGCTATTCAGCATTTCGCAACTTACGATACAATCCCATTGTACGCCTTATCATAAACTAATATACACCTGTATCTTTCTTAACCTTCTGCGAAATCACGCGCTCATAATCATACCCGGTATCCTGCCGCCTCTCGATCGGTTTCAATTCAAATGCCACAACCGCATTTTTCTCCAAACTAAACGAAATTTCCAGACAGTCTTTTCCCGCTTTTACCGTCTGACTTGTAATCCATGGCCTCGCCACTTCACGCAGCAAATTCACCTCATCTCTCGATGGATTTGCCGGCTCCCCAAGGTCGTGCCAGACCTTCAGTGGATTGCCATGCTCTTCATCGACAATTTTTACAAGATTGCAGTATTCTTGTCGTTCATAATTCTCCGGAAGATGAATCGTATAAGTAACTTCCTTCTTCTCGCCTTTTCCATCATTGTCCGGATTCCAGATAACACCATAATAACTGCCATCTTCCTGCTTTGTAATAAGCGAATCCTCAGAACGGTGAACGCAGGTGCCGGTTAATTTTTTATAAAAGGCAAATGTCCAGAACGTCGGCTTTGGAATACAGCCATTTGCTACCAGTCCAAAACCACCATGAAATGGCGTAAACGGAACGCCAAGTTCCTCAAACACATCGCCAAATGTCCAATACGAATACGAGGCATGGCAGTCACCAAGTCTCGACAGCATATGCGCCACATATGCAGCGTTATAACAGGTATCGTGTACCGGAGCATTCGGAATGTATGACGTGTTATATTCTGTGATATGAATCTCTTTACCGGCAAACTCCTCATAACCGTCCACAATTTCACGCGATTTTTCCAATACAGAAAATGCATCATCCGGATCATGTAAATCAATATAGCCATAATGTCCTACCCGGTCCGGCATATAACTTGTATAATGATGCCGCGTCACAAAGTCAAGCGGCAGTTTCTTTTCCTTTACAAAATCAAGAAAATCACGAAGCCACGACACATCATCAACACCGCAAATCGCCGGTCCGCCAACCAGAAGTCTTTCATCTACTTCTTTCACTGCCTTTGCCGTAACTTCATATAAATGAAAATATTCCTGCCTGTCAGCATCTTTCCAAAATCCCGGCAGATTCGGCTCATTCCAGACTTCAATCGGCCACAGCAAAACCTCATTTTCCCCATAACGCTGCATAAGATGACAAAGCGTGTTCTGCACAAGGCGCGCCCACTTATCATAATCCGCCGGGGGCGTAATATTACCCTTCCAGTAAAATACCGTCTCTTCGCCGCTTGCCATTTGTTCCGGCATAAAACCAAGTTCAATAAATGGACGGATTTTCAAATCCTGATAAGCGTCCATCACCATATCCAAATAAGTAAAATTGTATTCTTCTTTCACCGAACCATCCGGCGTAATAAATTCCTGATAAATTGCCATGTCTTTACAGAAAAGTCCATGACCACGGATATAGTCAAATCCAATCTTTTTCTGAACCAGTGCTAACTGGTCTAAATATTCTTTGTGAAGCGCCAAATCCATACGCCCTGTTCCGATACAGGAAAAAGCACGGTTGTGAAACATGACCGGTTCATTTTCATAAACTTCATATTTTTCCATAGTAACCTCCCTCAAACAATCATAAATAATGCAACAGGCTGGCAGCATTTATTTGTAAATAACAAACGAACACCGTCAGCCTATTCCCACATTCAAAAAAGTGCCTGCTAAACCTTTTTCACCGTCATTGTATCATATGCCCCACACCTAGAAAATGGATTATCCAATCATTCTATTGCATTTTTACAATAATTTAGTCCATCCTTTTCCCATATTGCCTGCCTTCTCTTTTCATCTAAAACAAGCCATTCTTCCAGAGACAGCGGCGTATAATCAGAAAACATGCAGAATGTATTAATCATCCGGCATGGAATCGGCATCGGTTCATTCTGCCCCGGATTCTGGTGTTTCGTGTTTCGTGTCATACGGATGAACTCATTTACCAGAACTTCATCGTGTGTATCATGTACATGTCCGTACATCATCACCGTTTTGGGATTTCCCTCCTTATTGCGGCGGTACTGCCCATTGTAGCAAAAGATTGGATAGTGAGATAAAATTATCTTTCTTTTATTATCATTCAGCTCCGCATACGGCTTAATCCACTCAAAACGGGTTGCATCAAACCGGCGGTCTTCGAGATAATTATCGTGATTTCCTTTCACAAGAAACAGCCTGCCATTTAACTGCTGCAAAATATCATTCGTCTTTTTCCCACGTTCCATAGAAACATCCCCAAGAATAACGACCTCATCATTTTCCCGGACTTTTTTGTTCCAACGCTCAATCATATATTCATGCATTTTATCACAGTTTTCAAACCCGCGGCAATCCATTTTCGTAAGCAGGCTTTCATGGTAAAAATGTAAATCCGAAATATAGTAGCGCATCAGCACCTTCCTTCCTAAAAAAGTTTAATTTGTAAGTTTTCAAAACCGTCCTCATCAATCCGCAAATAACGAAAAAGTTTACCCGGATATCCGGATAAACTTTCTCACACAAAAAAGGATTTATTGAAAAGCAAGCACTTGTAAGCAATTTAAAATTACAAGATTTCATGAATCCAGCCTTTTGGAGCTTCGATACGACCCATCTGGATTCCTGTCAATGTATCATAAAGTTTCTTTGTAATCGGTCCCATCTCATCCATACCACTTGGGAAACAGATTTCTTTACCATGGTCAACGATTTTGCCAACCGGTGAAATAACAGCAGCTGTTCCGCAAAGACCACACTCAGCGAAATCTTTTACTTCATCGAATTTAACTTCTCTCTCCTCTGCCTCTAATCCCAAATATTCTTTTGCTACATACATCAAAGAACGTCTGGTGATGGATGGAAGAATACTATCCGACTTCGGTGTTACTACTTTGTTATCTTTGGTAACAAAGATGAAGTTTGCACCACCGGTCTCTTCTACCTTTGTACGGGTAGCAGCATCCAAATACATATTCTCATCATAGCCCTGATTATGAGCATCTACGATTGCATGAAGACTCATCGCATAGTTCAAACCGGCTTTTACATGACCGGTACCATGAGGTGCTGCACGGTCAAAATCACAAACACGAATCGTAATCGGTTTTGCACCGCCCTTAAAGTAAGGACCTACCGGTGTACAGAACATACGGAACTGATATTCCTCTGCCGGTTTTACACCAATTACCGAACTGCTCGCAAACATGTACGGACGAATATATAAGGTAGCACCAGAACCATAAGGCGGTACATAAGCCGCATTGGCTGCTACTACTTTCTCAACTGCTTCTACAAATCTATCTTCCGGAAATGGTGGCATTTCCAAACGCTTTGCCGTATTTGCCATACGGGAAGCATTCAAATCCGGGCGGAACGTAACAATCTTGCCATGCTCCGTAGTATATGCTTTCAAACCTTCAAAGCAAGTCTGTGCATACTGCAATACGCCGGCACATTCATTCATAACGACATTGGCGTCCTTTGTCATCACGCCATCATCCCAAGCGCCATTCTTAAAATTTGATACATAACGCTCATCGGTCTGATAATAACCAAAGCCAATATTGGACCAATCGATATCTTTCTTTTCCATCTAGAATTCCTTCTTTCTTCTGTCATTTCACTGACTTTTGTCCTTGTTCTATCTTACTCCATCCATCTGGCACTGTCAAGACAGCAATGCTAAATTTTCACGAAAGCTACAAGCCATGCAAAAAAACAAACTCACGCTGCTTCGTCGGGAGCTCGCTCACGTAAGAAGCAGTGGGAGATTGTCTTTTTATAGGGCGACAGCCCGTGACCGAGTGAGCTTTGCTCACGAGGTTGCATGGCGCAGCTTGTAGGGCGACAGCCCGTGACCGAGTGAGCTCTGCTCGCGAGGTTGCATGGCGCCACAGATTGGGAGATTACTTGGCGCACCAGCGAGCCGGCAACTTGCTTCATGCAACGCAAATTGTCTCCAAAGTCCAAAAGCGTTGCATACGCGCAAAAATCTTCCATCCCCAATGCAACGCTATCTCTCAAACCAGCCAAAAAGAGTTGTTTTTGTATCGCAATTCGCCTAAAAATGTCGCAAAACACGAAAAAATTGCAACTCTTTCCCTCATATCAATGCAAAAGCGTTGCTTTAGACACCCCAGACAAAATCCCCCGGCTAAACCGCCCCATCTTCCCTCACACAGTAGAGATTTTATATCTTTTTGGTATCCTGCGTATAAACACGCGGGCATCTGGCATGCTTGCATGCCGATACCCCTGCGCGTTTATCAGCGGGAGCGGCGCAGGAATACCAAAAAGATATTAAATCTCCGCTTGAAACCCTCCCCCCTTTCATTGTAAAATAAACTCAACCACACAAAAAGGAGACCGTTATGAAACACATTTTATGCTATGGCGATTCGAACACACACGGATACATTCCCGGTGGCGGACGCTATGATGACGATACACGCTATACCGGTATTCTTGCCAAATTACTCGGCAGCGACTACCGGATTATCGAGGAAGGACTAAACAGCAGAACCTCTTCCTTTGACGACCCTTTTGAACCATACAAAAACGGAATGGACTGTCTGGTTCCCTGCTTAGACTCACATAAGCCATTGGATTTAACCATTCTTATGTTAGGAAGCAACGACATGAAAGTTTATTTCTCACCTTCCGTCGAAAAAATTGCAGGAAGTCTCGCCAAAGTATGCCAGACAATCCTGATGGTAAGCGAGGCACCGGTTCTGTTAGTAAGCCCGATTTATCTGGGCGATAACATGGCAGATTCCGACTTTGCAGCAAGTTTTCCGCCATCTTCCATCGCAATTTCGCATGAACTTGGCGGCGCACTTGAACAAGTTGCCAAACAACTGGATATTCCGTTTTTAGATGCCGCAAAAGTCACCCTGCCATCCAAAGAAGATAGTCTTCACTTAACAAAAGAAGGACATTTGGCACTTGCAAAAGCACTTGCCAAAAAAGTAAAAGAAATCTTAGAATAAGCGAGGCAATCATATGAATGTAGTAGGAATTATAGCAGAATACAATCCCTTTCATAAGGGACATGCCTATCAGATTCAAAAAGCAAAGGAACAATGTGGTGCAGAATTCGCCGTTGTCGTAATGAACGGTGATTTTGTCCAGCGTGGCGAACCTGCCATTTTTGACAAATACACCCGCACAAAAGAGGCACTTTTAGGCGGTGCCGACCTCATTTTTGAACTACCGGTTCGGTTCGGTCTTTCGAGTGCCGGCGATTTTGCCATGGGCGGCGTTCTCGCATTGAACGCTCTTCCGTTTGTCACACATTTATGTTTTGGCACGGAAACCGGCGACCTCACTCCTCTTTTGCAGGCCGCTTCCTTTCTTTGCGATGAACCCGATTCCTACCGCACGCGCGTGAAACACTTCGTGAAACAAGGTATTCTCTATCCCAAAGCCCGCTCCCTTGCTCTGGCTGCCGAATCTGGGCTGCCGACACAAACATGGGACTCACCAAACAATATTCTTGGCTTAGAATACTGCGTTTCTCTGCAAAAACTTCATTCTAAAATTAAACCTTTTACCATACGGCGCGAAGGGCAGGGATACCATGACAATGACACACCGGCACTTTCCGATTTCCCTTCTGCTACTTTTCTGCGGGAGCAAATCCGCAAAGCCGGGAAAAAGGAAAATCTTTCGCTAAGCGATTTTTCATCCCTGATTGGCTATGCCCTTTTAACCACAAAAGATTTGTGCCGGATAAAAGACATTACGCCGGATTTGTCTGACCGCATCCGGAATGAATTGCCAAAATACCGGGAGATAAATGAATTCGTAAAGACAATTAAAAATCCGTCCCTCACAACCGGACGAATCAAACGCAGCTTCTTTCAGTGCCTGTTTGACATCGAAAAAGAAGAACCGGTTATGCCGTATCTGCGTGTATTAGGCATGAAAAAAGAAGCATCTTCCCTGCTTTCGCAAAAAGAAAATGCTTCTTGTCAGATTCTCACAAAACTTGCCTTTGATGTGCCAAAAATGGACGACACTGCAAAAAAACTCTTCGCAAAGGACTTACTCGCTTCCGATTTATACCGGCAAGTCTTTTGTCACAAATACAATCAGACACTGCCTAATGAGTATCAGCACCCGCCGATTGTCCTTTGAGCCTGCCATATAATTTCGTCATTTTTCTGATTTTTTCACAAAGTTTATCATCAAACACGCCACCGGCCATCCGCCATTTCCAGTTGCCGCCAAGTGTCGATGGTGTATTTATTCTTGCCGAATTTGGCAGACACAGATAATCCTGTGCCGGAATGATGCAAAGGTCCGAAACACTTCCCATCGCCAGCGCAATCAAATCCCATGTCAATTTTTTCTTCGAGGTAAACCGGCTGCGGTTCATATATCGAAGAGCCACATCCTTATCCTCTTTTTTCAATTCGTCAAAAAAACTATATGTTGTCGCATTATCATGCGTTCCGGTATAAACAACCGAATTTCTGTCATAATGATACGGCAGATAATCACTGTCCTCTCTGGAATCAAATGCGAACTGTAACACTTTCATTCCCGGGAAACCGGAATCCGCCAAAAGTTTGCGGACCGAATCGGTCAAAAATCCCAAATCCTCAGCAAGAATCGGAAGTTTTCCCATTTGATTCTCCAAAGTCTCAAACAACTCAATGCCCGGACCCTTTTCCCACTCACCGAATTCTGCGGTCGCATCTCCATACGGAATCGCATAATATTCATCAAAGCCGCGAAAATGGTCAATGCGGAGCATATCATACAATTCATAACATGTTTTAATTCTGGCAATCCACCACGAATACCCCTGTTCTTTGTGAACCTCCCAGCGGTACAGTGGATTTCCCCAGAGCTGCCCGGTCGCAGAAAATGCATCCGGCGGACATCCCGCAACTGCCGTCGGCAGTCCATTTTCATCAAATTGGAACAATTCCGGATGCGCCCATGTATCCGCACTGTCTAAGGCAACATAAATCGGAATATCTCCGATAATGGAAACCCCCTTGTCATTGGCATATTTTTTCAACGCCGCCCACTGGGTATAAAATTCATACTGAACAAACTGATAAAAACCAACATCCCCTAACAAGCGGTTCCGATAAGACACCATTGCCTCCGGGGAACGCAAACGAATATCATCTTCCCACTCCAGATAACTTTTTCCGGACTTATTATCTTTAATTGCCATAAACAAGGCATAATCAGCAAGCCACTCGGAATTTTCCTGCACAAACGCCTGATAAGAAACATCCGCTTCAATACTACTGTTTGCATATGCCTTTCGCAACAGACCAAGCCGCTTCTGAAATAACACATCATAGTGTACTTCTTTTCCACTCGTTCCTTCGGCGGCACGAATGCAGTCATCCTCTGTCAAATACCCTTTTTTCACAAGGTCATCCGGTGAAATGAAATACGGATTTCCGGCGAAAGTGGAAAATGCCTGATACGGCGAATCTCCATAACCGGTCGGTCCCATCGGCAGAATCTGCCAGTAACTTTGTCCTGCTTTCACTAACTGGTCTACAAAATTATAAGCACACCGGTCAAAACAGCCAATCCCATACTTGGATGGGAGGCTGGCAACCGGAAGCAAAACACCACTGCTTCTTTTCATAACCTATGCTCCTTCTATCTGTGACATCATTTAATTTGCTGCTAATAACGCTTTACTTACTTTCACATCAAATTTATCCGACCATGTCTTGTATGTCTTTTGAAAACTTTCCGTCTGTTTTTCAGACACAAGCTGGTTCCGGTACTGCTGCTGCAATGCCGCCGAATTGGTCTGAATACAATGTGCAATATAAAAACCGTCTTTTTCCTCAATAAGAGCAGATGTCTGATTCTTTTTCAGGCTGACAACAGCTTTTGCAAGATTAGTACGGTTGTCCTGATTTCCAATTAAATACTCAATCGCATCTGCCTGTGTTTTGTTTTTTGCCACCGTGTAAAAACTATTCTGTGAGCTTGTCACTTCACTCAAAATCTGCGACATCGTATTTTTCACGGTTTCCTTATTTTTCGCGTTCGCCGCCTGATAAATCAATTCCACTTTAGCTGCCGAAAGTGTATTGGCCGCATAATCAATTTTGAGTTTTCCCATCTGTACATTGTACATTTTCTGCGCCAGTTTATTTTCCTCAAAAATTTTAGAAAGTACCTTTAATTCAATTCCCTGCGTCTGCTTGTCCTTCGCCGGAATCGAATCAAACACCGTCTTTGCCCGGTAATCTGCCTCTTCCTTTTCATCCGTTGCAAGCTGCACCTTCTCGATAGCAGCCTCTTTGCCAATCACTTTCACCTGAATAATCTGGCGAAGCACCGATTCAATTGCTTCCTGTCCGACAGACTTATCCTTTACCGCTTTATTGTACTTCCAAATATCGGTTCCCAAAATACTCTCATACTGATTCTTCATAAAATAATAGTAGGTCTTGTATTCCTTATAGGAAACTGTCGTCTTTCCTACTGCAATAACGGAAGAATCCTCTTTTAAGTTACTATTTGATACCGATGCCGCACGCTCGGAAGAGCTTGTTTCCTCCACCGCCTCGCTTCCGCATCCAACAACACTAATACACATGCTGACACATACTAGTATTGCCAAAATAAATCGTTTCATATCGTTCCTCCTCATTCTTTATTTGATATGCTAAGTGCACGAATTTCATCTACTATTTTCTCCGCCTCCGAAAGCACATTGCCCGTATACTGGTAAACAAAATATGGTTTTGCCCCCGGCACAAAACGAAGTTTTCTTCCCATCGACGCGATGAGTTTTGGAATTCCTTCCACATCAATTTTTGCCTGTGGATACATCGTAAACTGAAGCTGCTCTTTTTTACTTGCCACCTCCATAATAAACGCTTCATGCGCCTTCGCTTTCAAAATGGCAATATTCAAAAGATTCATTACACTCTTTGGCGGCTCACCAAAACGGTCGACTAACTCATCAATCATGTCCGTTTTTTCGTCTTCCGTCTCAAGTTCCGCAATTCTTTTATAAATGTCCAGTTTTTGGAATTCATTTTTAATATAACTGACCGGAATAAATGCGTCAACCTTTATTTCGACACTCGTTTCATATTCTTCCTCCGGCACTTCTTCTCCTTTGCACTTTTTCACCGCTTCATTGAGCATTTTACAGTACAAATCATACCCGACTGCTTCCATATGTCCATGCTGGCTCGCACCCAGAAGATTGCCTGCCCCGCGTATTTCCAAATCCCTCATGGAAATACGGAATCCCGAGCCAAGTTCCGTAAACTCCTTAATCGCCGCCAGACGTTTTTCTGCCACTTCTTTTAGCAATTTGTCCCGTTTATAAAGCAGAAATGCATAAGCCGTGCGGTTACTTCTTCCCACACGTCCGCGTAACTGGTAAAGCTGGGACAGCCCAAGCCTGTCTGCATCCTCAATAATAATCGTATTTACATTCGGAATATCAAGCCCGGTTTCCACAATCGTAGTCGCTACCAAAACATCAATTTCACCCTCAACAAACCGAAACATCGTCCGCTCCAGTTCGCGTTCATTCATCTGTCCATGGGCAAAGGCAACCACCGCTTCCGGCACAAGTTTCGCAATTTCATTTGCCACAATATCCATATTGCCAACACGATTGTATACATAGTACACCTGACCGCCTCTTCCGATTTCGCGCAAAATGGCTTCTCTTACAATCGGCTCACTTTTTTCCATAACAAATGTCTGAATCGGCATACGGTCTACCGGCGGTTCCTCCAAAACACTCATATCGCGGATTCCAACCAGACTCATATGAAGCGTTCTTGGAATCGGCGTCGCTGTCAGCGTCAGCACATCAATATCATTTTTCATTTGCTTTAATTTTTCCTTGTGTGTCACGCCAAACCGCTGTTCTTCATCAATCATTAAAAGTCCCAGATTCTTATAAGAAACACTTTTACTGAGCAGTCTGTGAGTTCCAATCACGATATCGACACTGCCCTTTTTCAAGCCCTCAATCGTTTTTTTCTGCTCCGACGGTGTTCGCAGACGACACAATAATTCCACGTTAATTCCGTAATCTCTCATGCGCTGTGAAAAAGTATTGTAATGCTGTGCCGCGAGAATCGTTGTCGGCACTAAAAAGGCAACCTGGCAGCCATCCATCACCGCCTTAAATGCGGCACGAATCGCAATCTCCGTCTTGCCATAGCCAACATCGCCACAAATCAGACGGTCCATAATGCGGCTGCTTTCCATATCTGCCTTTGTCGCCTCAATTGCCTTTAACTGGTCTTCCGTCTCCTCATATGGGAAAAGTTCTTCAAATTCTTTCTGCCACACCGTGTCTTTTTCAAAACAATGGCCTTTTTTTGCCTGCCTCTTGGCATACAGTTCGACAAGTTCCCCGGCAATCTCCTTAACCGCGCCTTTCACCCTCGTTTTCGTCTTTTTCCATTCCGGCGAATTCAAGCGGTTCAGCTTTGGAACTTTGGCATCACTTCCCGCATATTTTTGCAGCACTTCAAGTGACGTCGCAGGCACATACAAATTACTTCCTGCCGCATACGCCACCTTGAGATAATCTTTTGTCACATGGTCTTTTTCAATTTTTTCAATTCCCTGATAAATGCCAAGACCATGATTTTCATGAACGACATAATCACCGATTTTTAAGTCGTTAAAACTGTGAATCGCAGCACCATTATACTGCTTTACTTTTCGCTTTTTCTTTTTCTTTGCGCCGAAAATATCACCTTCTGTGACAACGACAAAACGAAGCGCAGGATACTCAAATCCTCTTCGCAGATTTCCTCTTGCCACCATGATTTCTCCCGGCATGATTTCACGCTCAAAATTTCCTTCATAAGATGCCGTCAAATCAAAATCCTGCAAGTCCTCACACAGTCTGCGCCCTCTTGTCTCCGAACCGGACAGCAAAAGCACACGGTATCCGTTTTTCTTAAACTGTTGTAAATCTTTTGCCAGCATTGAAAAATTATTGTTATAGGAAGGTGCCGCCTGCACAGAAATGAAAAATTTGTGTTTCACGGTCAAATCGGAAATCGGCGTATCAAGGGTCGTCAGCAAAACAAGCGGATTGTCCTGCAGCCGTTTCATCACTTCCGGCAAAGAATACAAAATATCCATCTGGCGGGGCAGAATATATCCCTTTTCCAATCTCGTGCTCATGCTCTCGCGAAACTCATATTCCACCGTCTCCGCACGCTCTACTAAACGCGCCGGCTCATCAAAAAAAACAAGCGTTTTTCGATGCGCAAAATAATCAAAAAAGGAAACGACCTTCTTTTCAAAATACAAAATATAACTTTCAAGATTTACCATGCCGTGATATGCATGAAATGTTTCCTCAAAACTCTCAATGTTCTGGCGAAGTCTTGCTGCCTCTTCATTTTTCCCCTGCGTTTTTAATTCTTTTACGGTCTTTTCCATATCAAGCCGTATTTCCCTAAGGCCTCTCACCGCGGTATCTTCGGTCATAAACACTTCTGCCGCCGGGTAAATTTCGATTTCCGAAAGGTCTTCTACCGAACGCTGGCTCTCCACATCAATCCGGCGAATCGTATCGACTTCATCATCCCACAAATCGATTCGGCACGGGCACTCCTCAGTCAATGGATAAATATCTAAAATGCCGCCTCTTACCGAAAATTCACCTTCGCTTTCCACCTGAGAAACGTTCGCATATCCCATCGCAGAGAGTTTATGCTGCATTTCTTCTAAATCAAGCAAGTCACCCGGTTCAATCCGAATCCGCTGGCTTTCATATTTTTCATAAGGTACACAGGCATCCATACCCGCATCAATCGTCGTAATAATTGTCACAGGTTTGTCTCCGGCAAGCGCCTGAATTGCCTTTAACCGCTCAGCCACAATCGCACTTCCGTGGACATCTGCGCTATAGAAAATCAAATCTTTCGCCGGATAATACATCACATTTTTATCATACAAACGATAATCCTCTAAAAGCTCTCTGGCACGGATTTCGTTGTACGTGACAATCAGGCGGACGTCAGCCAAATCTTCCATGCCATAAATCATATGACACTTCTGTGCCTCCATACCGCCCACTACGGTAGCCGGAGTTTCCCCCTTATCAACCGCAAGCCTTAATTGGGTATATTCCTCCATTTCACGAAGGGGTGCTAATAATGTCTCCACCGTTTACTCTCCTACTTTCTTTCCATTTACCGCATTCATCGCCGCCTTTACATCTTCCTGCAAAATTTCCAGAAGGCCCTCTTCTGCCAATGCAAACACATCGCGGATTTTTGCGTCATCTTCTTTGCTGAAACGCCCTAACACATGTTTTACCAAATCTCCATTTTCCGGTTTTGCCCCCACGCCAATTTTAATTCTCGGAAATTCCTGCGTTCCTAGATGAGCAATAATACTTTTGATTCCATTGTGCCCGCCCGCACTTCCTTTTGGGCGAATCCGCACCTGTCCGACCGGCATACTGATATCATCGTAAATAATCACAATTTCATCCGTCGTCAGCTTATAATAATCCATGAGTGCACGCACACTCTCTCCACTCAGATTCATATACGTCTGCGGCTGCACAAGCATGACCTTCTGCCCCTCAATCACACCTTTTCCAACAATCGCTTTTCCTTCTTTACTGCGAAGTGCAATTCCATATTTATCACTCAGATAAGTCACCATATCAAAACCAATATTATGTCTTGTCGCTGCATATTCCGTTCCCGGATTTCCAAGTCCAACAATTAAAAACATTTTCCTCATCCTTTCCGTTACCAACACGTAACGCCCGGCGGCATCCTAAGATACCCCCGGGTCATTTTTATTTTCTTAGATTCTGGTTGTATTTTCTTACATGTAATAGTGATAATATCCCGAATGGCCAAAAATATTATACACGCTTCCTGCTATTGCAAATCCGACAATTAAAAGGATTATCACAAGAACTACCGTAATTAAAAGCCAGCAAAAATAGGATCTTGCATAATTTCTCAAATTAATGCGGTTTGTACCACCCACGGCAAATACAATTGCAAAAATAAATCCAATAATCGGAATGCTGAACAATAATGTATACAAGAAATAACTCCATGCGCCAAGCGGTGTATAATCAAACCGCGGGTCGTAATTCCTGATTGGAATGTTATTTGGCTGCGGTGGCGTCTGATATGCCTGTCTAAACTGATTGTTCGGCTGCGGCTGTGGTTCCGGCTGCGGCGTTGGTTCCGGCTGCGGCTGTGGTTCCGGCTGCGGCTGTGATGTTGTCATTTTCTCCGCATTCACATTCTCAGTTTCAATTTTCTTTACAGGCGTGCCACATTCCGGACAAAATGAAGCCCCCTCATTTAATGGTTTCCCACAATTTCCACAAAACATGTTTTATCCTCCTTATTTCCTTCATCTTACTTGTGTTTTTTATTGTAACATATCCGGCTTGTTTTGCAAATATGGGATAGAACATTATTTGTGTCAAGATTTCTTCAGATGAAAAATGACGTAGCTTTTCTTATTAACACCAACGAAATGTGTTTAATTGAACACAGCAGCACCGTCTGCTTGAATTATCCACTACGGAGCCTTTTGTACCTAGCCAGAGAATATGAAGTAATTCTTGAGCAGCGAAATGAAAACATCTTAAAATATGGATTGGTAAAAATCCCAACACCTGCCTGTATTGTTTTATACAATGGTATGGAAAAACGTCCGGAAGTTGAAATTTTAAAACTCTCTGACGCTTTTGAAAATCAAGAAGTTGAGCCGTGTCTTGAACTTTTTGTAAAAGTATTAAATATCAATGATGGTATGAACGAAAATGTATTAAACGGTTGCAAAACGCTAAAAGATTATGTTATACTAATCTCAAAAATACGGGAAAATTATAACGAAATCGGAGACTTGGCAAAGGCAATACACAAAGCAGTTGATTATTGTATCGATGCAGACCATTTGCGCTCGTTTCTGATTCGAAACCGAGCGGAGGTAGAGCCTATGTTATTGTCAGAGGGTACGGTGGAAGAATATGTGGATAGTATGAATGAAGTCAAGGAGCAGGAAATTGAACGGCTGAAAAAAGTAGTTCAGGAAAAAAATGAGGCATTATCACAAAAGGATAGTGAACTATCACAAAAAGATAATGAAATCACTCGTTTAAAAGCCTTACTTGCAGCAAAGGAAAACAACTAATTAACACAGCAGGAGAAGTTATTATCTAGAGAGAACACAGGAAGTGTCCTCTCGAACTAATATGTAAGCAAGAAATTCCAACACAATTGAAACTATATTTGCAAAGCAAATATCCTGTTTCAATCGGTGTTGGATTTTCTTGGTCAGCTATTTAGTCAAAATAATTCTCCCACTTTGTATTCGCCTTATCCGTTTCAACTGCAGTCATTTTAATATCCTGCCAAAGATATGCATCTTCTGTGCATAAGACAGAACCCTCATTTTCCCCATCATGTAAACAGCGATCCTTTTCCCCCGATAGCGTTGAAATACGAACCTGCTTATCCTGACGGTAAATTACATACTGTGCGGTTGCACTCATGAGCCGCTGCCCATCTTTCATCTCGCGAACCTTTGTGATTTTATTTGTTTCACCAGAGTATCGTATAATCACTCCTCGCTTCAAATCACCATATGCGAACCCATTAGCCGAATCTGTATCATCATATTCATTAAAAATTCCATAAATATCATTTCCACACTTATTAAATACCAACCTACCATATTTGCAGTTTCCTATAATTTTATCCAATTCCTTTTTGTGCTTCACAAAAAATGCACTTTGTTTTTCTCGTCCCAGCGTCTGCCAGTCACCATCCTTACAAATTAAATCCTGCGTAGAACCCAAGTAATCCGGAATTGGTTTCGTATCTGAAAAATAGCAGTTATTATACCACTCCGGGTCCTTCCATTGCCGATATAGAGTTATTCCGTCCAAACGAACAATCTCTTTATCCTTAATTTTTTCCACTTCTTTTCCATGTCTTTTTCTTTAACATAATGTGTAGCAACTAGATAATCCGGCATTTCCGATGCCAACAAATCAACTGTATCCGGCACCCTTTCCTCCAGATAGCCAAACAGGTATCCATTTCGGTAAGTAACTTGTGAGTAAGGCACTTCATATTCTGCCTTCTTTTTGAGAGAATAATCGTATTTCAGCAAATAATACTTTAATGCTCTTCTTTCAATAAGTACATAAAGATACTTTTCGCTGGCTGTTATCATCCATGGGTCTTCAGAAAGCCCTGTTTCTCGAAGCGGTTCATTTTTTTCATTTCCCACAACGAGTTTAACCCCATCATAAGTATCACCAATCCATGCAGTCCCATGAGGTGTCTTAATGTAGTTTCTCCCATACTCAATTCCGTATTCTATTGGTGGCTTTAATAAATCACAGCCGGCAAGCAGCATCACCAAAAGCAACCCCACACATGCAATATGTATCTTTTGTTCCTTGAAAATGTTCTTCACAAATTAACCTCCTGCTCTAAATACTTTCATCCGCAAACACCTGCCGAACTTACACTACAAAAAGGCAAGCTGACCAAAGCCAACCTGCCTTTCTGGTTTTACACTTTTAACACATTATAATATTCGCCAAGAATTGCTTCCTCTAACACCGCTCTCATACCACTGTGAATCGGATGCGCAACATCACGGTATTCACCATTTGGCATTTTCTTGTTCGGCATTGCGACAAATAAGCCCCGCTCGCCTTCAATCACCTTGATATCATGAATAGCAAATGCTTCATCCAAAGTAATTGAAGCAACCGCTTTCATTTTCGCATTCCCATCCACAATCCGGACGCGAACATCTGTTATCTGCATCGTATCCTCCCTTCATCTGTACGCTACATTACATAACGCTCATTCTTCTCCTGAATGATTTTAACGTCATCCGGACTTCCGACATAGTTGGAATTTGCCCGAATGGTTCCATGACTCTCTACGATGCAATTTTCAATATTAGTGTTATCCCCAATGTAGACTTCATTTAAAATTATCGAGTTTCGTATTGTGCAATTGTTGCCTATATAAACTTCCTTAAACAAAACGGAATCTTCAACCTCACCATTGATGATACAACCACTTGACACAAGGCTGTTCTTAACTTTTGCGCCAACATTGTATTTAGCCGGAGGTAAATCCTCAATTCTTGATGCAATCTGTGGGTATTCATTAAAGAAATACTCTCTTGTTTTGCGGTCCAAGAAATCCATATTTGTCTTAAAATAGGAATCAACCGTTGTTACATTGCTCCAATAGGAGTCCAGCGGATAGGCATAAAATTTCTTGATTCCTTTATAACGGATAAAAATATCCTTTACCAAATCGAATCCATCTTCCGCCCCTGCACGCTCAATCATCTCAATCAACTGTCTGCGGCGGATTACATAGATTCCGGTAGAAACCAGCGTTTTCGAAGTCACAAGTGGCTTCTCTTCAAACTCGGTCACCCTGCCTTCGATGTCAACCGATACGACACCAAACCGGCTCGGGTCATCTACCGTTCCCAAGTCCTTCGTCACGATGGTAACATCAGCATTTTTCTCAATGTGATATTCCAAAAGTTTATTCATATCCATCTTGTATACACAGTCACCGGATGCAATAATTACATACGGCTCATGACTTGATTTCAGAAAATCAATATTCTGTGCAATGGCATCTGCGGTTCCGCGGTACCAATAGCTATTGTCATGTGTCTGTGTCGGTGTGAATACAAACAAACCGCCTTTTTTACGTCCAAAGTCCCACCATTTTGATGAGTTCAAGTGCTGTGTCAACGACTTTGAATTGTACTGCGTAATGACACCAACTTTGTTAGTCCGGGAACTGGACATGCTGCTAAGTACAAAATCAATGCTGCGGTATCCACCGGCAATCGGCAGTGCTGCTGTCGCACGATTTTTTGTCAGTTCTTTCATGCGGGTACTGGACCCACCTGCTAAAATCAATCCTATTGCTCTCATTACATGTCACCTGCCTTTATCAAAGTTTCGCCACCTGCTAAGGTGTTATCCGGGTAATCTTCAATGGTTGTCTTACCCGCTATGGCAGTGTTTTTACCGATGGTAACGCCATCCGGGATCACGGTTTTTTCGCCAACCGTAACCAGGTTAAAGGCATAGACATCCGGCTTTAGTTTGTTTGGAATGTCATCTTCGCCTGCACCGAGCACACAATTTTCTCCAATTATCGAACCCTCTGCAATAATTGCACGGTCAAGAACGGTATTTTTACCAATTCTCGCAGAATTCATAATAATCGAATCACGCACTACAGCGCCTTCCTCAATGACAACATCCGAACCAATCACGGAACTATGGACTTCTCCGTAAATCTCACAGCCGTCACCCATAATGGCTTTGTCAATCACAGCATCTCCTGCAATATACTGTGGACGAATCCATTCGTTACTTGTGTAAATCTTCCAAAACTCTTCGTACAGGTTAAATACCGGAATCAAGTCAATCAATTCCATATTTGATTCCCAGTACGAACCAAGCGTACCAACATCCTTCCAGTATCCATTGTACTCAAAGGCAAAAATGCGGTCGCCCCTTTCGTGGCAGTAAGGTAAAATATGTTTACCAAAGTCACAGCCTTTTTGGTCTTTCAACTGAATCAAGGCTTCTTTCAACACCGGCCATGAGAATATGTAAATTCCCATAGATGCCAGATTACTGCGTGGATGCTCCGGTTTTTCCTCAAATTCCAAAATACGATGGGTATCATCTGTAATACAGACACCAAACCGGCTTGCCTCTTCAATCGGCACCGGTATCGTCGCCATCGTAATGTCCGCGTGATTTGCCTTATGGAAATCAAGCATTACCTGATAATCCATCTTGTAAATATGGTCACCACCAAGGATTAATACATAATCCGGGTTGTAATACTCCATATAATTCAAGTTCTGGTAAATCGCATTTGCGGTCCCGGTGTACCACTCGCTGCTTGTGCTTCTCTCATACGGCGGCAGGATTGACACGCCCCCAATATTGCGGTCAAGGTCCCATGGAATTCCAATGCCGATATGAGTATTCAGCTTCAACGGCTGATACTGTGTCAGCACTCCAACGGTATCGACTTCCGAGTTGATACAATTACTCAACGGAAAATCAATGATTCGATACTTTCCCCCAAAAGCAACAGCAGGTTTTGCTACATTTGCAGTCAAGACCCCCAGTCTTGACCCTTGCCCCCCAGCAAGTAACATGGCTATCATTTCTTTTTTGATCATGTTATCACCCCTGTTGTTAATATTGTAAAATAAGTATACCACATTGTTTAAGTTTTGTGAATATTTTTCACAAAATATTTTCTTATGATTCTTTGATTTTGTACATTTTGCACAAATATCGTGTGAAAATCTTAAGCATATTCACCTTTTTCCTTGTATTTTCTCCCCTGTCTATATATAATGAATCTGAGGAAACATAATTTTGTTTCCAAATAATAGAAGGAAGGGTGTCATTTATGTACGAAATCGACTTTACACATCCGGGAAAGATTCATTTTATTGGAATTGGCGGCATCAGCATGAGCGGACTTGCTGAGGTTTTAATGAA
>ERZ779880.350-NODE-350-length-61711-cov-4.318460_pt1 | contig 61711 bp, 61 predicted proteins | sample MGYA00511555_ERZ779880 | MGnify/ENA primary metagenome ERZ779880 (study PRJEB29588, sample SAMEA2145815) | human gut metagenome | biome: human gut; feature: human-associated habitat; material: faeces | place: Denmark | collected 2008/2010 ... | reverse complement strand
CGGTATGAGGCACTGGTAGTTTCAGTGCCCATACCGCTACGCACTCAACGAGCGGGAGCACCCACGAGACACAAGCATTTCCGCTGAATTACGGAAAGCCCCAAAAAGTACCAACGAACACTTCCCCCAAACTGTTTCTATCCCAACATTGACTTTTGATACAATACCTATTAAAATTATTCTTATGAAAATTGTAACGGAGATTTGATAAAACGCAAGGCTCCGGATTGGAGGAAGAAATGAAGAAGATTATTTTGACAGGAGACCGTCCTACCGGCAAACTTCACGTCGGTCACTATGTAGGCTCCTTGAAACGCCGTGTGGAATTACAGAATTCCGGCGAATATGATGATATTTACATTATGATTGCAGATGCACAGGCTTTAACGGATAATGCAGATAACCCGGAAAAAGTTCGTAAAAACATTTCGGAAGTTGCTCTGGATTATTTGTCCTGTGGACTTGACCCGGAGAAATCGAACCTCTTCGTTCAGTCGTATGTCTCCGAACTTACAGAACTTACTTTTTATTACAGCAACTTAGTTACAGTTTCGAGATTGAAACGAAACCCTACGGTTAAATCAGAAATTCAGATGCGTGGCTTTAATGCAAGTATTCCGGTTGGTTTCTTTACTTACCCAATCAGTCAGGCCGCTGACATCACTGCATTTAAAGCAACGACCGTACCGGTTGGCGAGGATCAGCTGCCAATGCTTGAGCAGGCACGTGAAATTGTCCGCAGTTTTAACACTACTTACGATGAGGTTTTGGTTGAGCCGAAAGCACTTTTGCCGGAAAATGAAATTTGCAGCCGTCTGCCGGGTACCGACGGCAAGGCAAAAATGAGCAAATCCCTTGGCAACTGTATTTATCTGTCCGATGAACCGGAAGATATCCGCAAAAAAATCATGAGTATGTACACCGATCCGGACCACATCCGCATTGAGGATCCGGGAAAATTGGAAGGGAACACGGTATTTACTTATTTGGATGCTTTCTGCAAGGATGAATTGTTTGCAGAATACCTGCCGGATTACAGTTGTTTACAGGAATTGAAAGACCACTACACCCGCGGAGGTCTGGGTGACGTGAAGGTTAAGAAATTCTTGTACTCTGTTATTATGGAAGAACTTTCTCCAATTCAGGCAAGAAGAAAAGAACTTGAAAAAGATATTCCAGCCGTTATGGAAATTTTGCACAAAGGAAGTATTAAGGCAAAAGAAGTCGCTGCCGGTACTTTGAGTGAAGTAAAACATGCAATGAAAATTGATTACTTTGATTAATGTTCCCTGCATAACGAATAAAACAAAAGGAGCAGTTATCCATGTCTCTTACGTGTAAACGCGGTGGTACATGGAGAACTGCTCCTTTTTAGTTTGAATCTTTTCTTAAATTCGTTTTATCTGGTTTGCAACCGTCGGTGCAACAACTGCTGCAATCGCAATTTTAATCAAATCGCCCGGAATAAATGGAATTACACAAAGTGCCATTGCTGCGCCAAGTCCTGTTCCTGTCGAATAGCAGAACCACATCGTACCAAATGCATATGCAATCGCGGTACCAATAAGCATTCCTACAACGCAGAAAACAATATTTACAATCTTCTTATCCTTCTTAACCTGCATCAAAAGACCACATACAATTGCCATGAAAATAAATCCAATTAAGTAACCGCCGGTCGGTCCTGCAAGTTTGCCGGGACCACCTTCAAACCCGGAGAATACCGGAAGTCCAACCAGGCCAAGCAGCAAGTATACAATGTACGTGATGGTTGCCCGCTGCCAGCCAAGTACATATAAACTAAAGTAAATCACTAAGTTTGTCAGCGAAATCGGCACCGGACCAATCGGCACAGCAAGCGGTGCAAGTACACAGGTAAGCGCTGCAAATAACGCCATTAACACCATATCTTTCAGGTTAAAAAAGTTTTTTTCTTTCATTGTTCATCCTCCGTTTTTCAAATGTAAACCTTTTGTCTTGTCATAGTATACATTTGAAAATCGGAATTGTCAACCATTATTTACATTCCACAAATTTTCCATCTTTATCAAGCTTAAGCACCGCATGATTATCCCACTTGCCATCCTCCTCCATATGGAGCGTGACATCTAAATATATATTTTTAGAATTTGATTTCGGCGAAACTTTCATATCCATACTTGTTCCAACACAGTTCCAGCCCAAATCCTCAAACAGGGTATCTCTCACATCCTGATTCTCAATACATACCGTTCTTTTTCCTTTTTCCACACATAAAATATTCACACTGCTTTTATTATAGAAAAACTCTTTACTGCCAAATTTCCCGGCACTTGTGTACTGCTTTTCATACGCTTTCCATACGTCATTTTTATCAAAAATCTTTTTACCCTGTGGGTTCTTCACAATAAAATTATGATTTTTAAAATCAAGCAAAACACTTGCATCACTTGTTTTATTATCATAATCGTGTTCCATTGCCTTCACAAAAATAGTTTGCGTTTTATCAGAACATTCGGCAGTACCTTTTTCAAAATCCTGATAAAATGCTTTTAAATCCTCATATGAATATAACTGCCAAAATTCCTTTTCGTAAAAGTCTTCATTTTTCTCCCAAGACTCTTCAATTTTAAAATCAGAAAGACTCTTACATGACGGATAAGGAAAAGAAATATACTTTTGATTCTCATTCATATATTTCGGATACTCCAAAGTAAGCATTTGGTTTTCCAGACACAAATAATTATGTTTCTTACCTTTCTCACTTCTTTCATAAAGGACATAAGAATTGTTATTCTTAAAATAATGCGCCGCCTTATATTTTTTGTGATTTTCATCCAGATAATCAGTTAATCCCACAAAATACGACGGATTTTTCTTTTGGACCGTTTTGAGATTTTCTTTATAAGAAATAAACTCCCAATTCTGGCCAAATTCCGAAACACAGCCACTGCCAGTGCCAAATCTGACTGCCTGAACAGAAAAATCTTTTTGCTTCGTATCCCAGCGCTCAACGGATAAATTTATTTGTTTCAAATCTTTTGGATTTTCCCTTTTTCCACTTGTATTTTTTACCATAGGACTGCTCGTTGCTTCAACACTTTTTGGCGTCGTTTCTGCTCCCACCTCCAACACCTTCTGCGGATTTTTTGACTGTTCCTTTGTGCCAGTCCCACATGCTGATAACCAAAGTACACACGCACACGCCAGCAAAATTTCTTTTCTCATAAGCAAAACCTCCCTACTTCACTCTTTTCCCACGGTAATAAATTTTTATCTTTTTATTATTTTTAACAAATGGCTTTTTCCAATTGTTATACCGTTTTACTTTATGCGAAATGATTAGCTTTTTCAGTTTAGCTTTGGTTACACCCACGTCTTCACTAATCTGTTTTATTTTTTTCGACAATGTCAACGTGCTTCCCTTGCCAAACACATAAACAAGTTCTTTTTCCGCCTTCCGATACAAACACCTTTTATGAACCGCAAAATATTTGTTTTTCTTTGACACTTTTACCGTTTTAATACTCGTGTTTTTAAATGCCGTCGGCTCAATCCATTTCACGCTTTTTGGTATTGTGATTTTCTTTGCACCCGGCATTACCTGAACCAAATCTTTTTCCGTCAAATCAATTACCATGTTATTAGAAAATGATAATGTATCTCCGTCTAAATGCTTTGTAATATAAGCAAATCCTGCCAGTTTGCTGCAGCCGGTAAATGCTTCTTTTGCTTCTACTTTTACTTTTGCAGAAGTATCTATCTTCTTAAGATTTTTACATTCCAAAAAAGTGTAATTACGCAGTGACACGAGTTGATTTGACAAATGAATTGTTTCTACGGATGTTGTGTAAGCAAACGCCGCCGCACCAAGATACCTCACTGTGTCCGGCATTGTAATTGATTTAATGTTCTTTATATATGGACCTGGGCAATGCCATGGTTCCAAAAGATCTCCCCATAATGTCACTTCCGCATCCAGATAATAAGAGCCATCCGGTCCCTGTATGCCAACACTTCCAAGATTTTGTTTCGCCAAAATTTCATCATATCCACTGGTTGCTCCAACTATAACAACCGGTGCATTTTCAATTTTATCCGGAATTACCACCTTGACATTTTTCTTGTCCTTTGCAACATCTGCTTTAAAAATCCAGCTTTCTTTTTTATCTTTCGATAAATAAGCATGATAGGTTGCATCCTGATTTGTAATCGTATATTCCTTAGAAACATTCCAGTAATCCAACCGCTCCATCGCAGAAATCTCCGCTGCATTTGAAACATTTGCTTTCAGACACAATGCAAAAAACAGCAAAAACATCGACACCAAAATCTTTTTTACTTTCATAAAATCACACTCCTTACTTTCATTTACACTTCCGTCAATCATGTACCCTGTACTTATATAACGAATGATAACTGGAAAATGTTGCAAAAGTAAGGATATATCTTATAAATTTTCTTTCATAACAACTTATTATACACATTGAAAATAAGTTAAGATGAATAATCCCAACTCAACCATTTATTCTACTTAATCTCTTAAGACACCATAACGACATCACTGACATTGTTATCAGCAGGTTAAATAATAATATTATAACTCTCTGGCACAGAATCCCCACAATACATCTTTTTAACTTTTATATTGGAATCAAATCATCACCAATCTCTCCCAAATAATTGTTTCTACGGCAACAGAATATACAGTCGTCTCTTCAATATTTGCATATCTGAACAAATCTATACTAACTAGTTCATATCATTATTGATAAATGAATAATATATTTTCATTCGTTCTACAAATACATCTTTTACAAAACTATGTTCTGAATGCTTATTAATTTGTTTGTCTAACATCTCAATAGCTTGTTTGGCTTGAGCATCCGTGTATGAATAGCTCTCCCATTTTTTTGAATTTTCCTTACAAATTGCAATTAGTTCCTCAAACGATAATATTCTATCGTTATTATTTAAATTTTCTTTTTTATTTCTTTCCGTTGTGGTTAATTGAATATTTGCTTCATACAAAGTATTTAACACGTTCAAAGATATCTTCTCATCAAGTGTTGCTAAAAACATTTCACGTGCCCCTGTTCTTCCCATTTCTTCTGGAACCTCTTGCCATCTCTCTCTTAATGTTGTCTTAGCACTTATCAAAACTGAATTTCTTTTATTAATCTCAAACTCTACAACTCCTGGCGAAACCGTATCAACCAATTTTCCCAAACCTTTTTCAGCAAAAAATTCCTTTCCAATATTCCCTTGGCTATCTAAAGAAATTCCTGCTCCAATTAAAATCAACTCAATTATATGCTCAAATTCTTTACCCGATCTGCTCCTTCTACTTTGTGTATTAGATAAACATAATTGATATATGTGTTCTGGAAATATATTAACATATTTTTTTATAGCCTCATCAACAGATAAATTATCATAATTCTCATATGGAATTAAACACTCAAGCATATAAGACGTAAATTCTTTTTCCTCTTTCAAAAAATCAGTCCAACACTGTTCTCTCATTTTTTCAACAATTAACGATGCATTATCACAAAAAAACGAGGATGGTTGTTCATCATATTTGAGCTCACAAAATGCTTGATATGCACGTTCAAAAGAATTCTTAAAAAAAGTTTCTCTTTCTTTTTTAATCATTTTTTTATAGTCGTTTACAGTAATACTCATATGTGCCCTCCTTGAAAATATCTCACCGATGTGTTATAGTGTCAATATGCGGACAATTTGTCCTCTACTTAACCCAATAAACATAGGAGTTTTATATATATTATGAATATTATAGCATCAAATAAAGGCTTTGACGAGTCAAAATTAATTTATAATAAAAGACAACGATTACATATGACACAAAAAGAACTTGCTGATGCCGTTGGAATGCCTAAATATGGAGATAGAACAATTAGACGATGGGAAAAAGGCGAAACAAAACCAACTGCATTAGAATTGAAGGCAATCCTAGATTTTCCTGAATACATTCCGTTTCCAAACAATGTAAATGCTAGATACAAAATGATTGATTTGTTTGCTGGTATTGGAGGAACAAGACTTGGCTTTTATCAGACCGGAGCAGTAAACATTGTCTTTTCAAGTGAATGGGATAAGTTTGCCCAAAAGACATATTTCGCAAACTATGGCGACATGCCAGCTGGTGATATTACGAAAATTAATGAAAAAGATATCCCAGACCACGACATTCTTGTTGGCGGCTTCCCTTGTGTTGCATTTAGCCAAGCAGGACTTAAATTAGGGTTTGAAGACACCCGCGGAACTCTTTTTAGAGATATTGCTAGAATAGTTAAGGAAAAAAGGCCAAAAGCTTTTCTATTAGAAAATGTAAAAAACTTGCTTGGTCATGACAATGGGAAAACATTTAAGGTAATCTATAATACATTTATAGATATGGGATACGCTGTATATTACCATGTTTTTGCCGCAAAAGACTTTGGGGTTCCCCAAAAAAGAGAGCGAATATATGTAGTTGGATTCGACAAAAAACAGGTTCACAACTGGCAGGAGTTTACATATCCTAAAGAACCTAATATCCCAACACGTGTAGGAAACATATTGGAAAAAAAGGTTGATTCAAAGTACACCATTTCTAATGCTTTATGGGAAGGACACCAAAGAAGAAAGAGAAAAAATAAAGCGGCTGGCAAAGGTTTTGGTTATTCTCTTTTTAATGAAAATAGTCCATATACAAACACTATAAGCGCTAGATACTATAAGGATGGAAGCGAAATTCTTATTGAACAAAAGGGTAAAAATCCCAGAAAAATAACACCTCGTGAAGCCTCACGACTACAAGGATTCCCTAGCGAGTTCATTATTCCTGTATCCGACACACAGGCATACAAACAATTTGGCAATTCAGTTGCAGTTCCTGTAGTAAATGCAATTGCAATTGAAATTATTAAAATTTTAGATAATAATAAATTATAATCTATGTGCACTCTTATTAGCTTATATTTAACTTTTCTTTTATACTTTGGCACAGCATGACCATTCTACAAGTAATAAACTCTCTCATTTTTGGCATTTGAAAATGTCAAAACGAGAGATTATTACTTGCAAAAGAACGCAAGATTCACTTTAGTCCTTTACGACATCCCTACCAGCAAAACTGCCATCGCAGCCCCAGCAAAAGTTGCCACCAATGCTCCGGTAAGTGTATAACGCGTTTTTGTCACGCGCGCCGTCATAAAATAAACGCTCATGGTATAGAAAATGGTTTCCGAACAGCTCATAAGAACTGACGCTAATGTGCCAAGATAGGAATCTGTTCCATATGTTTTGTATATATCAAGCAAAAGACCGGTTGCCGCCGAGGATGAGAACATTTTCACGATAAAAAGCGGAAGCAGTTCGCCCGGGAAATGAAGGATATTTACAACCGGTGCAAACATACCGGCGAGCCACTCCATAAAACCGGACTGCCGCAAAATTCCTACACCAATCATCAAACCAATTAACGTCGGCAGAATTTTATAGACCGTCAAAAATCCATCTTTGGCTCCCTCAATAAACGAATCAAAAATATCCACTTTTTTGCACATGCCATAGCCGACAAGATAGAGAATCACGAATGGTATCATGCAATCTGAAATATAATAAAGGACTTCCATTTACCGCTCCCCCTTTTTCTTTGATACTTTTCTTGCTATTACAGAAAAAATAACACCGGCCGCCGTCGACACAATTGTAGCCACCAGCCCCATGCCAAGAATTGAGGCAGGCGAGGCAGAACCATACTGGCTTCGATACGCTATAATATTAACTGGAATCAATTGCAGAGAAGAAATATTGATAATCAAAAAAGTACACATATCCGCACTGGCAATGTGGCTTCCATGATTTAATTTTTTCAATTCTTCCATTGCCTTTAAACCAACCGGCGTAGCCGCCCATCCAAGTCCAAGCACATTACTAATCATATTGGCAGCCATATATTCATTTGCCTTATGCTCTTTTGGCACGCCCGGAAATAAAAAGGCAAGAACCGGTCGAAGTGCTTTTGTAAGCGCATCGATAATTCCTGCCTTTTTTGCAATATTCATAAGTCCTGTCCACATGGACATGATGCCAAGCATCGTAATACATAAAGTCACTGCTTCTTTTGACGAATCCAGTGCTGCTGTTCCAATTTCTCCGATTTTGCCGGTTGCCGCCGCAAACAAAATCCCAATGAGAATCATAAATCCCCAAAGTTTATTGAGCATACGCACACGCCTTTTTCTTTTATTGTATGCGGCAGAAAAATAAACATTCCGATAAAATCAAAAATCACTGTTAATGAGTGGTGTTCCAAACACAACTTTTGTAACATCTTCTTTTTCATCATAGGAAAATGCAGCCATCATATTTATGCGTCTGCCATTTACCTTTTTGGAACTTTCAAATCCGCTTGTATAGCCGTATGCGACATAGTAGTCCGAACTGCTATCGGAATTGCTGTTCATTACTTCTCCTCCACCAAACTGACGAAAAAGTTTGTCCGCCATTGTTTGCTGCTCCGATGCATTCAGCCTGCCATTTACCACACCTTCCATCACACGATTGTCACTATTTATATTTCTTGTATCAGCAGCCGCCTCCTGAGTTGATGCTTTCATAATATCACTTTTTGCAAATGCCTGTTCAAACGCAGTCTGTGAAACATACCATCTGGTTAATACAGTCTGCAAAATCACAATAGCCCACAAAATGAATGCCGCAAAAGCCGCTGCAAAAAATTTCTTCTTGCCCAAATAAAATCATCCTTTCCAAAGTCATCCACTTGTGACTTTCTTATAGGATTTCCGATTTTTTGAAAAATATGCAAAAATTTCAGTTGTTTTTTTATCTGTTACAATGTTTTTTAATTGCAATAATCAAGCGGAATCTTTTGCGCATCGTGGGCGTTTTCACTCATTGAGCTGCGTAACAGCAGGAGCATTGACTCGCTTGCCCGCATAAGGAATTCCTCTTTTGTCAAAACTAATTATGATGTAATGAGAAAAAAGAGACGGTTAATTTCACCATGGGGAATGTTGAACACCGCCGGTGCGCAGAGGGCGTAGTCTGCCCTCACGCACCGCTGCGTGTGTTCTCTCAGCGGAAGCGATTCCGAATGGGAAATTAACCATCTCTTTTTATTAACTATTACATCATAATTATTTATCACTCGTAGCGGCAAAAAATCACACTTGAATTCTGCCCGCCAAATCCAAACGAATTACTCATTGCCACACGAACCTCTTTTTCAATTGCCTTATGTGGAACATAATTCAAGGATGCACATTTTTCATCCAATTCATCCAGATTTAATGTTGGTGGAACGACGCCGGTGCGGATACACTGGATACATGTAATTGCCTCGGTAATACCGCCGGCACCCATCATATGTCCGGTTGCGCCCTTTGTCGAAGTCACAGCCATTTCGCCGGCATGCTCTGAAAAAAGTTCTGCAATCGCATTCGTTTCAATCGGATCACCCATACCGGTAGAAGTTCCATGTGTATTAATATAATCTACAGATTCTTTTGTGATACCTGCATGCTCAATTGCTTTTTCCATGCAGAATACCGCACCAATTCCTTCCGGATGCGGGCTTGTTACGTGGTAGCCGTCGGTGCAGTTGGAAAATCCTGCGAGTTCCGCATAAATCTTAGCGCCGCGTTTTTTTGCATTTTCTTCCGTTTCAATAATCAGCGCACCGCCGCCTTCGCCAATGACAAAACCATCACGGTCTTTATCAAACGGGCGGCTCGCCTGCTGCGGATTCTCGTTATTGGTGGACAACGCGTGTGCCGAAGCCAATCCTTGAATAAACAATGGGGATAATGCGGATTCCGTTCCCATCGCAAGAACGGCGTCTGCCTGTCCGGACATGATTAACATGCAGGCGGTACTGATTGCGTCACCGCCGGAAGAACATGCTGTGCTCACCGTCAAACTTGGACCACGATAGCCTTTTGCAATTGCCACTTGGGCTGCTGCCTCATTGCCGATAATTTTCGGTACAAAGCGCGGGCTGACTTTTTTATGCTCTCCCTTGCTTAATCCATCCTGCACCTCTGCAATCGGTGAAATACCGCCAAGTGCCGTACCAACGACGATACCCATGCGCTCCGGTACAGTAATTTCCTCTCCGGCATCCGCGATTGCTTCCATCGCTGCTGCGTAACCATACTGCATAAACACGTCCATTTCACGCGTCAGTTTCTTTGGCATAAAATCTTCCGCATTAAAATCTTTGACCTCAGCCGCAATTTTTACCGGCAGTTCTTCGGTGTCAAAGCGGGTAATTGCTTCCACACCGCATTTTCCGGCCACAAGATTTTTCCAATAATTCTCTACGCCAATTCCAATCGGCGTCACAACACCCATTCCGGTGATGACAAGCCGACTATTCGTTGTCTTCATTTTCATTCCAGTCATTCTCCTTGATTTCTTTTCTACGAATCTTACCACTTATAGTTTTAGGCAATTCCTTCGTAAAGTCAAGTATTTTTGGCCATTTATATGACGCAATATTCTTTTTCAAGGATTTCATAATCTCACTCCGCAGTTTATCCGTTCCCTCTTCACCGTTGGCAAGAACGATACTTGCCTTGATTGCCTGACCGCGGATTGGGTCCGGCACGGAAGTAACAGCACACTCCAAAACGTATGGAAGTTTCATAATTTCATTCTCAATTTCAAATGGTCCGATACGGTAGCCGCTGGACTTAATTACATCATCGGTACGGCCGACATACCACAGATAACCATCCTCATCAAAGTAAGCCGTGTCACCTGTGTGATAATAACCATCATGCCATGCATTCTGTGTTTTTTCCTCGTCACCGTAATATTCCATAAACAAACCATTTGGCGCACCATCTTCTGTGCAGATAACAATTTCGCCCTCTTCTTCCGGACCAGCAAGTGTTCCATCCGGCAGCATAATCTGTACATCATACTGTGGTGTCGGCACACCCATAGAACCCGGTTTTGGTGTTGTACCAACGAGGTTACCAATTGTCAATGTTGTCTCGGTCTGTCCAAATCCCTCCATCAGGGTAAGTCCGGTTTTTGCCTTAAACTTCTCAAAGATTTCCGGATTCAGTGCTTCGCCTGCTGTTGTTACATTCTGCAAAGAAGACAAATCGTACTGGTCTAATTTCAAATGTACCATTACGCGGTAAACCGTTGGCGGTGCACAGAATGTTGTAATTTTGTATTTCTCAATCATATGAAGAATTTCTTTTGCATCGAAATTATCAAAATCATAGGTAAAAATACATGCCTCGCACAGCCACTGACCATAAATTTTACCCCACAAAGCTTTTCCCCAGCCGGTATCGGAAATAGCAAAATGGATGCCGTCCGGGTCAACCTGATGCCAATATTTCGCTGTCACATAGTGTCCCAAAGGATACTTAAAGTTATGGGTTGTAATTTTCGGATACGAAGTCGTACCGGAAGTAAAGAACATAATCGATGGGTCATCACCATGGATTGCATTCTCTCCATGCGGTCTGCGGAAATGACTTGAAAAATATTTTACTTCCTTGTTAAAGCTGCGCCATCCTTTGCGGCTGGCACCAACCATGATTTTTACTTTCAGATTTTTGTAACTGCGGCACGCTTTATCAACCTCACGGGAAACCGGGCCGTCTGCCGTACAAAGAATCGCATCTACATTACCGGCTTTAAAACGGTATTCAAAATCGGATTTCAGCAAAAGATTTGTTGCCGGAATTGCTACTGCACCAATCTTGTGCAGTGCCAAAATCGCAAACCAGAACTGGTAGTGGCGTTTTAACACAAGCATTACGCGGTCGCCTTTTTTAATTCCTAAAAACTGAAGATAGTTTGCCACCTTAGAAGAATAACGTGCCATATCATAAAAGGTAAAGGATCGTTCCTTTCCATCCTTTGAAATGTGAAGCATTGCTACTTTGTCCGGATCTTTCTTTGCCATCTTATCTACCACATCATAAGCAAAGTTAAAATTATCATCATTTACAAATTTAATGTCCTGCAAAACACCGTTTTCATCTTCCTTAACCTGAATAAATGGTGCTGCAATATCACCTTTTGAAAATGCCATTTGCGTTCCTCCTATATCATATCCTGCAAATTATTTTTATGTTCCATGTAGTTTTCAAAACCACATCATATTGTAAACAATACATCACGCTTTCCCTATTGTCAAGAAAAACAACGTAAAATCGTGATATTTAATATATTTTTTACACTTCCAGAAGAATCCGTTTGAATTTACCCTTATAATATGATAGAATTGTGTTGACTTATGTACACAGATGAATGGAGGATTTTGTTTATGTTCAAAATTGTTGAAAAAAAGTCCCTGAATCCTACTGTCAGTAAAATCACAGTAGAGGCTCCTTTGATTGCAAAGAAAGCAGAGCCGGGACAGTTTATTATCTTCCGCGCAAAAGAAGATAGCGAGAGAATTCCTTTGACAATCGCGGATTTTGACCGTGAGGCTGGAACCGTTACCATTATTTATCAGATTGTTGGTGCCGGTACAATGGAATTAGACACCTTAAAAGAAGGTGAATACATTCACGACTTTGTAGGTCCGCTTGGTGTTCCTACACACACAGAGGGATTGAAAAAAGTAGCAGTTGTCGGCGGTGGTGTTGGCTGTGCCATTGCATACCCGATTACAAAGAAACTGCATCAGATGGGTGCTGAAGTTCACGCCATCGTTGGATTCCGTAATCAGGACTTAGTAATTCTTGAGGACGAATTCAAAGCAGCCAGTAACAAGCTTGTCATGATGACCGATGACGGAAGTTATGGCGAAAAAGGTCTGGTAACAGACGCATTGGAAAAATTAATTCAGGATGGAAATGAATACGATGAAGTCATTGCCATCGGACCATTGATTATGATGAAATTCGTATGCCTGACAACAAAAAAATATGACATCAAAACAGTTGTCAGCATGAACCCGATTATGATTGACGGAACCGGTATGTGCGGCGGCTGTCGTCTGACAGTTGGCGGCGAAACCAAATTTGCCTGCGTAGACGGTCCGGATTTCGATGGACACCTCGTTGATTTCGATGAAGCAATGCACCGTGGAACGATGTACAAAGAATTTGAGACACACGCCCGCGATGAATATTGCAATCTACTCAAGAAAGGGGAAAATTAATCATGGCAGAGAGAAATATGGATATGAATAAATGCCCAATGCCGGTACAAGACCCGGATGTCCGTAATAAAAACTTTGACGAAGTAGCTCTTGGCTACACTTATGATATGGCAGTAAACGAAGCTCGTCGCTGCTTAAACTGTAAAAACAAACCTTGCGTCAGCGCCTGCCCGGTTCAGATTAACATTCCGGCATTTATTGAGCGCGTAGCAAATGAAGATATTGAAGGTGCTTTTGCGATTCTTTCAGAATCCACTTCCCTTCCTGCTGTCTGCGGCCGTGTATGCCCACAGGAAAATCAGTGCGAAGGCAAATGTGTCCGCGGCATCAAAGGCGAGCCGGTTGGTATTGGACGATTGGAGCGTTTCGTTGCTGACTACCACAGAGAGCACTGCACAGACGCACCGGTTAAACCGGAGCCAAACGGTCACAAAGTTGCTGTTATCGGTGCCGGCCCAAGTGGTCTTACCGTTGCCGGTGATTTGGCTAAATTAGGATACAAAGTAACAATTTTTGAAGCACTTCACCTTGCCGGCGGCGTTTTGGTTTATGGTATTCCGGAATTCCGTCTTCCAAAAGCAATTGTGCAGAAGGAAATTGATAACCTAAAAGCAATCGGTGTTGATGTAGAAACCAATATGGTAATTGGTAAAGTATTAACCATCGATGAAATTTTCGAAATGGGTAACGAAGCAATCTTCGTTGGTTCCGGTGCAGGACTTCCTCGTTTTATGAACATCCCAGGTGAAAGTTTGAAGGGTGTTTATTCTGCAAACGAATTCCTGACTCGTATTAACTTAATGAAAGCTTACCGCGATGGAAGCAAAACACCAATCCAGCACGCAAAGAAAGTTGCTGTTGTCGGTGGCGGTAACGTAGCTATGGATGCAGCCCGCAGTGCAAAACGTCTTGGTGCAGAAGAAGTTTACATTGTATACCGCCGTGGTATGGAAGAACTTCCTGCCCGTAAAGAAGAAGTTGAGCATGCAGAAGAAGAGGGAATCATCTTTAAGACATTAAATAACCCGGTTGAAATCCTTGGCAATGACGAGGGTATGGTATGTGGCATGAAATGTGTTGAGATGGAACTTGGCGAACCGGATGAAAGCGGACGCCGCCGTCCGGTTGAAAAACCTGACAGCGAATTTGTTCTTGATGTTGACAGCGTAATCATGTCCATTGGTACAAGTCCAAACCCATTGATTCGCTCCACAACTCCTGGTCTGGAAGCAAATAACCGCGGATGCTTAATCACAAAGGATGAATCCGGTTTAACAACCCGTGATAATGTATACGCCGGTGGTGACGCCGTAACAGGTGCCGCAACCGTAATCCTTGCCATGGGTGCAGGAAAAGCTGCCGCTAAGGCAATTGATGAGGCGTTGAGAGGGTAAATAATATTTTCTCAAAATATTCAAAAAAAGGATTGACAATTGCCTCATTTGCATATAGTATGAAAGTGTAACAAAGGTTACATGTTAATAACGCTCTAGGTTGTACGCCTCTCATAATAGGAGATAGGCCGACCCCTAGAGCTTTTCATTTACTATTATAAGGAGAAATATATGAAAACAGCTATTTTAGTAGATGGAGGATTCTATACAAGACGTGCCCAAAAAGTATTCGGTGACATATCCGCAAAAGACCGGGCAACTGAACTTGTAAATTACTGCAAAAGACATTTAAATTCACATGGTGAAAATAATGACTTGTATAGAATATTCTATTATGATTGTCCTCCAACTTCGAAACGAATTTATCACCCTTTTCTGCAAAAACAGGTAGACTTTTCCAAAACAGAACTTTATACATGGATGAGCGATTTTTTGAATGAATTAAAGAAAAAACGAAAATTAGCCGTTCGCTTAGGAAAATTAGCAGAAGAACAGGCCTATTATACAATACGACCTAATATTGTAAAAAAACTTTGTAATGGAAGTTTGACATTTGCCGACTTAACAGAAGCCGATTTTTGTGTTGAAATAGATCAAAAAGGGGTAGATATGAAAATTGGATTGGATATTGCCTCGCTCGCTTACAAAAAACAGGTAGAACAGATTATCCTTATATCTGGAGACAGCGATTTTGTATCTGCCGCAAAACTAGCACGTCGTGAGGGGATTGATTTTATTCTGGATCCACTCGGTGCACCAATCAAACCTGATTTATTTGAACATATCGACGGACTTCGCACCTGCGACAAGGCCTACACACAAAACGTGACGGCTATACACAAAAAATAGGGTTGCTACCTTTTCCTAACATTATCAACTCCACCCGCTCCCAGTCCTAACAGACACCAGAACACCGGCGCTGTTACTACCATAGAATCATTAAACATCCCGGCAAAGAGATATCCTAATACAGAAATCAAAATTGCCCGTATAAAATACTCCTTTTGCGTATGGCACTTTCCTTTGGCTGCCGCAAAGCCACGCTTTAAAAAAATCACAAAAAATGCAAGCATCAGAACAAGTGAGAGGCACCCTGTCTCAATTCCCATCTGAAGATAATAATTATGTGGCTTCTTATAATAAGTTGTCAACAAATCATACTGATATCTGGCAACATAATCATTATGCGGGAACACAAAACCAAACTGGTCGGGCCCCGCGCCAAGCAGCACATAATCTTTTAACAGCGGTATCGTTCTTGACCACACAAAACCACGAAGCGATGCCACCTCGTTCATCCACGATGGCAGTGCCGTTTTGGCGTGAATACACAAATCCCATTTCCCGTTTGCATTGAGATAATAATACTTCCCATCCCCACGCTGATTGGTAAACCGCCAGACACTCTTTTTGTACTTCATTTCATAGCCATAAACGGTCTTTTCACCGTCCGCAAATGCTTTCTTTTCAAATGAAAATGCTTTCCACTTTCTATCCGGTGTCTTTTTAAGTGTGATATTTTCACCGCTTCCCTCTATGACAAAAGAATAATTTTTCTTTTTATAGCGGATTTTCACATGGTTATCCTTCGTTTCAATATAAGATAACTTTTTACTTCCTTTGGTAGAAAAGCGAACCTGCTGCCATTTTCCAAAAATATCCCCTGTGATGTACCCGTTACAGAAAAATAAAATTGCAAACACAGAAACCAAGACGCAGAGAATTGTTCTTTTGTACTGACAGACTTTGTTCCGATATTTTACGCCGCCAACACAAAACGAAACCAGTACCGCAAGCGTGCCGGTCCGCGACTGCGAACCAAAAAGGCAGAAAATCAGCAGATAAAAAAGCGCGAACCAAAAAGTTCTCTCCCGCTTTTTACCCGCCTCATGGAAATAAACAATCATTGCCACCGTCACCGGCAGAAGAAGCGCTACATAGCTCCCCACATAGTTCCAATGGTACAAAGTTAAATATATAAAATGCGAAACTCTCGCCTTTCTCCCACCTAGAAACTCTTTCACAAAGCCCATTGACAATAAATCAAATCCAAAGAACTGCGAAATACCAATCACGCCAAGGATTCCAATTGAGACGCCAAGTATTTTTATCAGTATGGAAATATTTTCTGTTTTTTTCACCCCAAAAAAACTGTAAAAGAACACAACCAGATACGAAAGTATTACGAAAAAACCCTGCATATTGCCGGTCATCCCCCGCACACTCAGAAAAGGATGATTTGCATGCAGAGAAGATGCCATTGCAAAACCACCATATAATATAGGTAGAAGAAGATATTTTGGCATCTCGTGAATCTGCCGCCAAAAGCGCATACGAGCCAAAATCACAATCATAAAAAGGCAGCAAAAAAACAGGACAAACAATTTACCATACAAAAAGAAATCTGACTCAACCGCATTTGCGGGAAGCCACGGTTCATTCTCTGTGTATGTTTTACTGTTTATCCTGCCTACAACAAGGGGCAGAAACGCAAGCACCAAAGCAATTGGTGCTAACGTTATCCATTTGTCCCATTTTTTCATCATATTCCTTACTATACAGCTTCAGTAGCTCCTTCTTCAACAGCTCCGTCAGTCTGAGTCTGAGCGTCTTCTTGTCTTTGTCATATGCCATGGACATGTAAATTTCATCTTTACCTTCCATTTTAACTTCAATTCCGTCAGAACGTCTCTCATAATCAAATTTTGTCTCACCGTTTGCAGTTACCATTGTCATTTTATCATCTTCTGTGATATTTACATTTACAGTTGCCTGACTAGGATCAACGCCAAGGGATGCTGCATATTCATCAATTGTCATACCATTGATTGTCTTTGCTGTCCAATCACCTTTGATGTCGTCATAAGAAATACCACATCCTGCCAAACTTAACATCATTACAAATACTAATACTGCTGATACAATCTTTTTCATTTTCTAAATCCTCCAAATTTTAATTTTTTTATAAAATATTGTTATTTACTTTCATTTGCCACAACAAGCATAATTCCTTTTGTAATCGTATCGGAATAAAGATTTGTTCACCTCCCCGTAAAATAATTTCTGTTTTGGTAACATCTTTAATATAGCCCGCATTGATGTAATAACTTTTCCCGCAGGTAACAAAATCACCGCCATCCGGCATTTTTTCTTTTGCCCTCGTGAGCGAACAATTTGTCCGAAAATCCCCATGCAGCGTATGTATCATCGTCGCATGCCCACATGTTTCCATGTAAATGATTTCGTCTAAGCAAAATCTTTTCATTGTGCGGTCTACCATAAATGATATGTTTTTTTTCATTTGATAAAACATATTCTGAAAACGGTTCAGCGCACAATCAACCTGCTGCTGCACAAACGGCTTGGTCAAAAAGCCATCGGCATATACGGAAAAGGCATCCATTGCATAGCATTCAGATGCTGCTGTCATAATCATCTTCTGATTACTCTTTCTCCCCTGAAGTTTTTGTACAATCACAGGGTCTTTTATCTTTTGCTCCGGAAGGTTCACAATCATAAGACTCGGTTTGTTTATCGAAAGTTCGGATAACATATTTTCGACCGAGCTGAATTCCTTTATGCTTACCTGATAATTGCCACGCAGATATTTATCTACGCACTTTTTTATCGCTGACCGCTCTTTTGCGGATTCATCACATAAATAAATTCGCATAAAACCCCTCCTCAAAAGATTCCGTGCTCCCAAAATATCATACTTTGCTGATAAATCCTACGCTTTCTGTCAAAACGGTAAAAAAAATGCAGAAACGGTAAAGTCTCTGCATTTTTTATAAATTTCTTTTATAACTCCGGCTTAATCTCGCCATTTTTCAAATTCAGGAAGGCAACGTCCGACATCGTGCTCTTACCGGTAATATCCGTTACTTCATAAGTAAAGGCATATTTTCCATCCGGCAAATCTTTTTCCTTAAACTGGTAACTTTCTTTCCAGCTAAATTCCTCATCCGGCATTTCCTGAATTTCATCATCGCCTTCTAAACTCTGTGCGTAGTAAACAATCGATACCTTGTCGCCCTTTTTCAGTGGACGCATATCTTTTCCCGCCTGTCCGGATTCATCCACACCGGAAGTTGCACCAAGAATATAGAAGTCTTTTGCCTCATAATCATAGGCGACACTTAAATAGCTGTCTTCTCCATTTAATTTAATCGGAACCGTATACAAATTATAATCATCGCCCTCATAAACTAACTCCATGTAACATTCTCTGTCATTAATAGAACCCCAGACGCCACGGAAGTTATCCTGGAATACACCTTTTTCCCAGTCGCACTCTAAGTCGTTATCTTTTCCTAAAAAGACAATTGCTTTTCCGTCGTCACTGATATAAGCAAAATTGAAAGCAATGCTTTGAATACTATCTAATTTTGCCGGGTCAATTTTCAACTGGATGTAATCATTTTCATTAATTGACATCTCAAGGTCACCGTCAAATCCGCTTACTTCCTGTACTTCGCCGACACCACTTTCACTCAATGCTTCATCGGATATATTGGCACCGATGGAATAATTGACAAAGGAAGAATAAATATTCTCTGCGGCAATCTGCTGGTAACGGGCTGCTGATTTCTGGTCGCCGTCATAGGAATAATAAACCGAAAGTCCGCTTGCATGACGGCGGTAGTCTCCGTTTATTTTATAAACAATCGCATCGGAAAGTGCTTTTTCAATCTGCGCTTTGCTCTCACCAATCAACCCTTCTGCATTCTGTGCCAAATGCCCTAAGTCAACCATGTTTGTGTATCCTTCTTTGTCATTATTACCACCATAATTTTCTGCCTTCGTGGCACTTCTGGCAAATTCCGCGCATACAAAAGAATCTTTTTCTGCTTTTTTCAAAACGACCTTACCCATATTCTGCAAGGCTTCAATTATTGCCGGTGTCTTGGACAAATCGGTTACGGAAAGTGTAATTTCCGCATCCGTTCCTGCTTGTTTACAACCTTGTTTAAAACTGTCGCAGATTTCTTTACCAAGTTCGGCACCGTTCATAGCCGGATTTTTTGCAAGTTTAGAAAGCCATCCGCTGTACAGCCATCCATTTCCCGGTTCTGTCTCCTCAGACGCTACCATGTAGGACGCATAATTCTGGAATACATTCGCTGTATCTACCGTTGCCATCAGGCAGGTATCAAAACCAACAACCTCAAACGGCTTTTTGTCACCGTAGACATCTTTCATAACAGCGGAAAGTTCGTCTAATACCAACGAATCCATTTCATAATTTTCATCAAAAGATACACCGCTTACACTTCCACCACCATGATTCCAGAACAACAACATCTTATGGTCTGCCGGATAGTTTTCCTCTGCATAATTGAGGAATCCCTTTAGCGTCTCCGGGTCACCCATGCTTGCCTGCTCAGTTTCATCTTTTAAAGTAAGTGTATCTCCACTGTACTCATAACGCTGAATCCGATCGGTTTTTACCTGATCATTCTGCCACTTTGACGCACTACCCGTCTGAATTACCACTTTTACGTTTTCCGGAAGCTTAACCTGCATCATCTCATTTAGATCTGCTGTTGCTGCACCGTAATTGCTCTCCAAATCGCTGCCACACAGATACCAATAAACAACCCAAGTATCCTCCTTACTGAAACTCTGTTTCGCTTCTTTCTCTTCGTCCGCGCAGCCGGTCATTGAAAATAACATACACAAAACCAGCACAAGCGCCGTCCATTTTTGATATTTTTTTATCTCCATCTTAAACTTTCTCCTTTCTGCTCATTTCTTCATTGTATCGGCTCTTTCTAAATCCTGCAACAAACCTTGCAGAATTGTGGGTAAAGGGTGAAAAATTGCCTAACCCTTCCTTATGAATTTGTTAAAATTTTATATAGGTAAATGTCGCAAAATGATAGGAGGCAGCAATGAATATCGCAATTGTAGATGACTCAGAAAGCGACCGCCAATTACTACAGGAATTGCTAATACGTTATTTCGATATAAGCGGAATCAGTATTACGATATACCCGTTTCAGTCGGGTGAATTTTTTTGGCAGGGCTTTCCCACCATTCCTTTGACCTTGTCTTTCTCGATATTTTCATGGATGAGATTACCGGTATGGACGCGGCACACAAATTATTAGAAGCAGGCTGCGACTGCACAATTATTTTTTTAACGTCCAGCCGCGAATATGCACTCGAAGGATACGAAGTAGGGGCTTTTCGTTATTTGCTTAAGCCACTTACTTACGACAAGCTGGAAGATACATTAAATCCCTTTTTACGCAAATTTCGTGGGGAAGCAAGGAAGCTTCCACTTATGGTAGAGCGGACACCGCTGTACATTCCTTATTCGGATTTGTACTATTTATCATCAGTGATGCGCCAAACAGAAGTTCATTTAGAAAAAAAGGTGCTAAAACAGTCTTCCGCCATTAATTTTCAAAAAACAGTCGCTCCACTCCTTAGTGATTCTCGGTTTTTCCTTTGTTCCAAAGGTGTTATCGTGAATTTACAGCATGTAAGTGAATTAGAAAAAGATCACTTCGTTCTCAATAATGGAGAAGAAGTACCAATTAGCCGGCGGAATCTATCACAGGCAAAAAAGACTTTTTTGGATTTTTCGTTGAATCAGTAGCGGGAAAGGATATTTTTTATGCGCAGATTGAAAATGGTTATTTATTTTCTAATTCTTGGCATTCTCAGTTCACTTTTGGGGAATGTCTCTTTTGCGTGGGCATCCACACAAGACAAATTGACCATTACAGAAATTTACGACTTGGATCTTGTATCTGCTCCGCTCATATGTCCGGTTGGCTCCGATTCTTTTGACGAGATCATTCAGGCTTACAGTGATTGCCCTCTCTACGCCGTCTGTGAAAATGAAAACGAGAGCACGGAACTGATACCATCTTATGACACCCGCTCGGTTGATGTGCAAAAAGAAGGCATCTATGAAATGACTATGACTTTGCAATACGACAAAGAAATGTTCCAACTGTCAGAGAACTATTCGGAAACCTATACGATTCCGGTCTGTATCTCTGACCCGGAAAAGTTCGAAATTTTTCCAACCTTTACATCTTTCCACCACACAACGCTGAGTTTTTTGCATCATTTTAAGGATTTTCCCACAATAGAAGGGGCCTATGTAAAATCCAAAACCGTCCTTACAAAATCTCAGTTAAACAATGCTGACTGGATCTCTATTACGTCATCAGAAAGCTTTAATCCAACACCGGATGGCGTCACGTTATCGTCCGCTTTTTTTGAAGAGGACGGATATCTATATGTAAAATTAACAAACGAAAACCTTACCTCCAATATTCTTTGCCTGGAGCAGAAGGGCGCCCTCGTTCGTTCAAAACCAATTGAGGGAGACCGTGACGGTGGCGATTTTTCTTCCGAAGACTCGTTTGAAATCACTTCACCGGTATCGACACCGGACAGCGGGCAGACTACAAACCACACATCTGCGCCAAAACCGACTGCCACGGTAGCAATTATAATTCCGGCGACGTCTGTTTCTTCCAAAAAGACGGTTGTTTCTTCCATTCCCAAAAAAGAAACAACACACGCGAAAAAAAAGAAGAATTCTTCCTCTGCCCAAAAATCAGAGGGAATGATTACGGCATTACAAGCAGTACAGAAGAATCCGATTCAAATACCAATACAACTACATCAATGAAAAAAGATACGGCAGACAGTGCCACCACTTCCCATGCCAGTGAGAAAAAGACAGTAGAGCAGGTTGGCTCAAACCGTATTTCTCTATCCGGAAAACGACTTCGTCTGATTGCGGAATCAAATCCAAACTATGTTCCGTTTACTTATGATAATATTACGCTTGAAATTCCGACAGAATATCTTCTGTCACTGAATCTCAAAGATAATGAAGTGCTGATGGTAAGTATTGTTCCCAGTTCCGGCAAAGAGGTAGCTCTCGCAGTCCGCGCCGCAGGCAAGGTACTGACGAACATCCCAAACAGCCGGCTTACATGGAAGCAGGAAAACAAAACGCGCACCATTGACAAAACCGGCATTTACAAGCCACCCGGCTCAGCCAAACAAAATCTCCCGGTCAAGAGAAACCGCGTGCCTCGTCTTGTAATTTTAGGTGCGATTGTACTGGTGCTGGTTTCAACCGGTTGCTTTGTCTACCACAAAAAAGAAAGGAAACATTAAGATGAAACCTCGCTTTATCAAACTATTTCTTGCTTTGTTTCTTCCTTTTGCCTCCTTTCTGCTGCTTGCACATTTTCTATTCTATTACAACAACAAATATGAAAATAATCCGGTTTACCCGATGGGCGGTGTCATGTTTTGTTCCGATGCCGACTTATCCGGGGATTCCGTAATTTTCCTTGCTCATCAGTGGAACTTTTTCCCGGGCAAACAATATACGCCTTCCGATTTTAATGAAAAAAAAGTAACGGGAGGCACTTTTTTAACCCTTGGTTCATTTGGCAATTTTAGTCTTGGCAATACTTCCGAGGCCTCGAACGGCACTGCCACCTACCGCCTAACGCTGTCTCTCCCGGACACGGCACGGACATATTCTTTGTATCTGCCGGAAATTTTTTCTGCTTACACACTCTATCTAAATGAAGAAAAAGTCTGCTCGCAGGGAAACCCTGACCCGGCACATTATAAAGATTTAATTGGCAATAAAGAGATTTCTTTTACCGCCTCCGGAACCGTTCATATCACAATTATTGTCACCAATTATTCGCATATTTACAGCGGCATTACCTATCCACCGGTCTTTGGAACGGTTACTGCCATCCAGAAATATCTTTCCACAAGACTTTTCATCTCCGGCATTACGCTTGCAGCCATTTTCCTTTTTGCTGCCTGCTCGCTGTTCTTTTTCTGCCGGCTAAAACATAAAAATGCGCTGATTTTTACCATTTTATGTAGTTTATTTTTTGTTGTCTCCCTGTATCCGGTTCTATTTTCCTACGGCAGTTATTCCGTTTTTCCGTGGTATCCACTGGAAATTGCCTGCCTGACCGCCATGTATCCATGCATGGTTTTATTGCAGGGAACGATTTTAAATCTTCCTAAGAAATTGATTCGGCGTGAAACGCTTATTTTTGGCAGTTGTGTTGTTTTCTCACTTGTATTCACTCTGTTTTTACACGGCAGCACACACTTTGCCAAAATATATTCTGAATTTTTATCTTTATACAAAGCAGGCTGCGCCCTTTTGCTTTTATTTCAGGCATACTATTCGTATCAGAAAGAATTGCACACGTCACCAATTCTCTTAATTGGTACGGTTTTGTTTGCCGCTTCTCTGACCGCCGACCGCATGTATCCGGGCTACGAGCCGATTTACGGCGGCTGGTTTCAGGAAATCGGCACTTTTTTGCTGGTCGTTTCCATTGGCTACGAATTGTGGCAGGATTTATCAAAAACCTACCGCGCAAAACTTTTGTTAGAGGAAGAGACTCATTATCTGGCAAAGCAGATTGAAATTCAGAAAGCACACTATCAGGAACTTACGGAACGCATTGACGAATCAATTCGCCTGCGCCACGACCACCGCCACCACATGCAGACTGTTACGACCTATCTGCAAAATAATGAACGCGAAAAAGCACTGGAATACTTGGCACAATACGCAGAGCAGAGAGAGCAAAAGGGACGTATCGTATTATGCCGTAACATGCTCGCGGATGCGATTTTACAATACTATCAAACACTCTGCAAAAACAACGACGTAGCCTTTGAATGTCTGGCAAACCTTCCGGAAGCACTGTCGATTCCCGACACTGACTTTTCGATTTTGTTTGGTAATCTTTTGGAAAATGCATGGGAGGCCGCAAGCCAGACACCGGAAAATGCGTATATCCGCATCCAGATTCAGCCACAGAAAAACAACATTGTTGCAATGATTGAAAATAGCTGCAAAAAAGAACCAATCCAAAAAGCGAATCGGTTCTTCTCAACAAAACATTCCGGTATGGGTATCGGCACCCAGTCTGCCCGCCTCATCGTTGACAAGGCAAAGGGCGTTATTTCCTTTGAGCCAAAGAACGAAATCTTTGTAGTGCGTTTCGTCCTTCCAAATACTGTAAAATAATTACCGGCTTAATTTTCTCTTTAACTGTTCCGGATTAATGGCGGATAAAAGTGCGGTTTCTTCGCTGATTTCACCCTTCCGGTACAGTTTCAAAATGTACTGATCCATCGAAACCATCCCCAGTTCTCCGGACGTCTGAATGACATTATCAATCTGATAGTTTTTGCTGTCTCGAATCATGTTCTGAATCGCCGGCACAATTTTCATAATTTCCACCGCAGGAATCATACCGCCGCCTTCTCTCTGCAGTAGCTGCTGGGAAACGATGCAGTCTAACACAAGTGATAACTGGATTTTAATCTGATCCTGCTGATCTGCCGGGAAGGAGTCCACAATTCGATCAATCGTATTTACCGCTCCCTTGGTGTGCAGTGTTGCAATAACAAGATGTCCGGTTTCCGCTGCTGTCATCGCCGTGCGAATCGTTTCCGCATCGCGCATTTCCCCTAACAGAATAACATCCGGCGCCTGACGCAGGCATGCACGAAGTCCGGTCAGATAATTCTCGGTATCAATCGCTATTTCGCGCTGGCTGATTAATGATTTCTGGTTTCGGTGCAAATACTCAATCGGGTCTTCCAGCGTAATAATGTGCGCTTCCCGCTCTTTGTTAATCGCATCGATAATACACGCCTGTGTCGTCGATTTTCCGCTTCCAGCCGTTCCTGAAATAATAATCATGCCGTGCTGTAGTTTCGACAGAGCAATCACCTCTTCCGGAATTCCCAGTTCCTTGTAATCCGGAATTCGGAACGAAACAACACGGATAACCGCCGCCTGTGAGCCACGTTGGAAATATGAATTGACTCGAAATCTCGCCAAGTCCTCAATGGCAAAGGAAAAATCATCATCTCCCTCTTCTAAAAAATGTATTTTCTCCCGGCTGGCGCACTCATAGATTTCATCTAAAAGCACCTTTGTGTCATCCGGCATCAGACGCTCCGCCGAAGCTTCCATTGGACGAATTTCGCCATCCACCTTATAACTCAATGCACCACCGGCAACAATAAAAATATCCGATGCTCCGTCAGAGACTGCTTTTCTTAATATTTCCACTAAACGTTCCATATCTTTTCTCTCTTTCTTTAGTCTGGAAGCATTTGTTCCATTCCATCCCAAACATCGATGGTATCGTCCGGTTTCCACTCACCGGTATACTGCTTCTCCCACTTTACTACATGAAATTTTTCTTTTTGTTTTTTGATTTCAACAAACAGTTTTTGTTTATTATCAATCGCACAAGTGTAAGTATACGTATTTCCTTTCTGTTGCACACCATCCGGAATATTACCTGCCCGAATCTGTGCATATACCTCTTCTGCCTTCGTATCTGCTGCATAGTAATTGCTCACCGCTTTTACGGATTTTTCTGACAGGTTATAGTTTGCTTTTGCCGTCGACAGTGACAAAAGGGCAAAAACCAAAAAACATAACACGGCAAAAATCGTCAGAATCGAACTGCCGCCAACGCTTGTGAATGAGAGCTTTCGTTTTTTCATGATGTGCCCCCTCTCTGCCAAGCCGCCGCAACATGATAAATCTCTTCCTTATCTTCGTCAAAAACGGTAACTTTTGCATTTATCAAATATTCATTTGCATCCGTCTTTGTTATTTGAACTGTCATATTGTCCTGCTCAAAAGGAATTTTCAGAGTATCCCCTTCAATCTGACCGGGCATTTCCCATACTACTTTCTGCCAGTCGCCGGCGCACGTTTTACACATCTCAATTACTTCCTGTGCGTGTTCCGCCGCAATGTTTTCCTTTTCACCACGCGTAGATAATCCATTAGCATAGACAAATGCCTGTAAACACACGGCTGCCGCCAGTGCAAACACTAAGATCATAATAATCTGCTCCATCAACGCTAACGGAGCTTTACTTCTTTCATAATTCACGATGCCACCCCGCTTTCTTCACTTCGCAGAGAAACGGTTGTCTCATTCTCACGTCCTTCGCTGTCTTTGGATGTAATTCGTATGAGACTTCCTTTCTTTTCAAAATGCAAATCTTTCGCATCCATAATCGCCACACCATCTTCCGGGTTCATCTCGGATTCCTCAGCGGCAAACAACTCATACACCTTACCCTGATAATAATATATTTTCAAATCATACCGAATGCCATCAACTGTTTCCAAAAGATGCAGCGTATTTACCTCATCATCCACATCCGGCGAAGCAAATCCGCCCACTTTTACGGCATCTGCTCTGTCATAACCGCGAATCTGGGCAGACACATAAGACGTGATAATTCTTTTGTTGTATGCATTATTATCACGCTCAACCAAACTTTTATATTGGTTTGCTCCCAATGCTAGAACTGCCACAATTGTCATGGCAAAGATAGCAAACAATACAAGGACAAATACATTTTCAATACTATGTTTCTGGCTGCTTCTCTTCATTGCTAATCGACCCGCTCCTGATTTTCCATTACTGTAATTTCCGGCATCAAATTTTTGGCAAATACTTCATAAAAGACAGTAAAACGACTTTCATCAATCTGGATTCCGTAATTTTTCTTTAAATATTCAAGGGTAGGCGGATATACGCCTTCTGTCGCATAGCAGGTCATTGTTGCCTTGCGAATGGAGGTTTCGAGCTGTTTCATGCTCTCTGCCTCCTGCCCTTGATTCAGCCTTGCCGCCCCCGCGTTCATCGCATAAAGCAGTCCGCCAATCACCGCTGTCAGCAATACAATTTTTATAATTAGAAAACTTCTCTGTTTCTTCATTTTCATCCATCCTATCCAATCGAAGACATGATATGAATCAACGGTAACATTACAGTTATCAACACAATGCCTACAAGTATTGAGGTGATAATGACAATCGTAGGCTCAATCTTTCCAACTTTTCGTGCAATTTCCAACTGTACTCTGTCGTCCATACGCCGTGAAATTTCTGCCATTGCCGTATCGGATGTACCACTTTTGGCACCCAAATCTAAAATCCGGCAAAACGACGCTTCCAACACTTCATTTTCTCGAAATGACTTCGCCATCGGCTCGCCCACTTCCAACATCTCAAGGCATTTCTCATAACGCTTCTTCGTCTTTTGATTTACATCCTGAAAAAGCATCGCTGTACGGAATGCATCTTCGGTATTTAAACCACTCATCATCCCCATCGCCATCGCTGACGCAAATCTTGCTTCACCCATCCGGCGCACAATTCCGTGTCCGCCGAAAACTTTTTTATACAGTTTCACAAAAAAGCCTCTTGCCCTCTTGCTGCAGGCAATCACTGCTGCCACTAAAACAATGACAAATATGATACCGCACAACACCGGCATGATACTTCCGAGCCAGTCACCAAACCGCAGTAAAAGTTTCGCCGTGCCGCCCATCGTACCGCCAAGCTGCTCATAGACTTGATTGAAAATCGGCAGTACTTTGACAAGCAGCACAACTAAAATTACTAACATCAAAACCATCAATATAAACGGATACAGCAGTGCGCTGCGAATCTGCGACATCAACTGCTGCTGCCTGTCGTAATAATCTGCCAGTGCCTGAAAGGACTGCTCCAACCGCCCTGTCTCCTCACCGGTTTCAATCATATCGCCGACGTACTTCGGAAACATACCAACCTCCCGAACTGCTTCGGAAAACGGTTTACCCTCCGTCACCAAATCCGCTAACTGCTCCAGCATTTTTTTGCTTTTTTTATCCTTTTCGTCCTCAATTAAAAGATATAATCCATCTTCAATTCCAATGCCGGCATGCAGTAAAAGCGACATTTCCAGACAAAAAGCAGAAACATACTCATTACTTACTGTTTGCTTACTCATGACACACTCCCCTGATTAGTAACTCAATTTTTCTTTGTAATTTCTACCATTTCCTATGTATTTCATAATGGACTTACTCGATTTACTGGTCGAAGCAAATGTCGGGTCCATCAGTTTCCATTTCTTACCGTTAAAGTAAATCATTTTGGAAATGCGTCCCTTTTTCTTGGAATACACGTTAATCCATGCATGATAGGCATTTCCGGTATAGCCGACAACAAGTTTTGTCGGAACTCCCTGGCTGCGCAGCATCGCCGTCATAACAGCCGCATAATCAAAACAGATTCCCTTTTTCTTCTTATAAATCTTATTCAAATTTGGCACATAACCCGGCTTTACTGTCCTGGCAAGTTTTTTGTCATATTTATAATTTTTAATGACATAGTTGTATACCTTTTTAACCTTTGCCAAATCGTTTTTACAATTTTTTGTAATCGAGGCTGCTTTCTTCACAACTTTTGTGCTTTTCGTGTAATTTACAAACTGGTTCGGACGCAGATACGGTCCAAACTGGTCGGTCATTTCGACATTTACTTTCAATGTCATCTCCATCGCATAACGACCACCCACTTCATAAAGCAGATAAATCGTATAGGCCGTATTCCCTTCCGTCAATGGAATAACCTGATACTTATTCACGGAAAGTGTATATTTGTAACCATCATTCAGCGCCTGTCCCCCGGTCGTAACAACGCATTTCAGCGTAGGACCCAGTGCCTTCTTAAATTTCACCATCACATAACCGTCTGCCGTGTTGGAATAGTCAATCACACAATTATTACTTTCCTTAACTTGTTCCCCACTTGCAACAGTCGGATAGATAACTGTTTTTGCCTGGCTTTCGCTGTTTGACAGCACAATTCCTGAAACCATCACACACAAAAATCCAAGAATCCATAATCCCCTTTTACTTTTTTTCATGAAATACACTCCTTTCACGGATTAATTATTTTCATTTTATCACTTTTAGGACAAAAAATAAAGCATCCTTTTCTTATTATTATATGCATCCGTGTGTCATAAAAAAGGTCTATTCTTTTTCATTGTTTTTTTATACTCTTTTAATGGTCGAATTCCTTGACAAAATGTCAAAAACGTACTATAGTTGAATACGTTAAAAAAAGTTATCAAAGGAGTAAACCTATGATTGAAACAGGTATTGCGAGACAATTAGATGCAGTCGGACGTATTACTCTGCCAAAAGAACTTCGTAAGTCTTTAGGATTTAAAGACCGCGAATTATTGGAAATATATACTGAAGATGACAAAATTATTTTAAGAAAATGTGAAAGACAGAAACAGGATATTTTTACTGGTTCTGAGAAGGATTTGATTGAGTACAAAGGAAAATTAGTTTCCAAAGAATCAATCCGCGAATTATCAAAGCTTGCTGGTTTAATTTAATCATATATCCCTTTAGTGTTTGCCCGAAGTTTTCCCAGACTTCGGGCGTCTTTTTTTATGTATTATGTAATTTAGCTGCACCGTCGTATGATAAAAAAGAAATGTAAACGCTGCGTTGACCTGTTTTATAAAAATTACAACAACGGTCAACCAAAATTCGGCTTCCATTTGACTTTTTTCTACTTTTTCTCTAATTAAGTCAACTTTTACAATATATTTGTTGACCTAAATTTGCATTATCTTAAATCCAGTCATTCACTTGAGTCATTTTTGATGACCTATTTGGGAAAAAGCAATTTTTAAGTCAACTTTTGTCTATAAAGTGGTTGACTGGATTTATGCTTTTGACAAATCAGGTCAACTAACTGCAAATATCTCCTGCAAAAGTTTCATAATCTACTCTTCCCGCCACTCTTTTAATGCAGTCGAAGGCCTTCTGTCAATATCTTTTCTCGTTTTTCATTTTTGCTCTTCAATATGTTCTCTTGCATTTTCAGAATCAATAAGCAGGCAGGTGCCGCGTTCACTATCACCGGAATCGGCCATTCCTCTTAATTTACAATTGTAAAATCTTACACTGTTCAAGCCCCGCGCTCCAAAACTCCTCGATTGGCTTATTCTTAACCTGACATATAATACTGGAATTCATCGCGCCATGTCCAACAATAAGAATATCCTTTCCTTCCTGCAATTGAGGTTCTATTACCTCCTTCAGAAATGAACCTGTTCTCGCAAAAAGCTCTGCAAATGTTTCCGCCCCACCGATTGATTCTATGTATTCCTCCGGTTTGCGAAAAATAAGATTAATTGGACAATCCGGAATTTTAAAGCTATTTTCAATCCCCTCATAATCACCAAAGCTCATCTCTACCAGCCGTTCATCTGATATAAGTGGAATTCCCCTGTTTTTCAGCACAATCTGCGCCGTCTCCACTGCCCGAATCAGTGGGGAACAGTAACATACATCGATATTCCATGACTTATATTCCTCGTGTGCTTTTAATGCCATTAACCTTCCTTCTTCATTTAATGGGATATCCGTTCTTCCCTGAAGTTTGTGCAATGCATTCCAATCGGTTTTTCCGTGACGCATAATGTATAACATGTTGTGTGTCCTCCTAAATAATCTTTCTTGAATTTTTATCTTTGGTTGATTTTCTCAAGGAATCTACTTCTCATTAAACTAAAACGCAACTCAGAATACGTCATCGTCTGATTCCTTAGGCCACAAAGAAAATCAGAAAAGTATTTATCATTTCTCCCATAATTTTCTTGCCTCCTAAATGCAATATCTCCCTTTGCATTTCTTTTATCTTATAACATAATTAACTTAACAAAAACTACACTGCCCAATTTTCAAGTTTTAAGCCTTTTACTCTCTCAAACTCTTTTGTATTATTTGTTACAACAAAATAATTCAGTGACTTAGCATGACCAGCTATCATCATATCCAGCGGTCCAATAGGAGTTCCCGCCTTTTCCAAGTCTGCTCTTATCTTTCCATAACTCTGTGCTGCCAAAGAATCAAAACTTACAATATCAATATTTGCCAACAACAAAGCCAAAGCCACCCTATTTTTCTCACTCGCTTTGCTTTTTTCAACGCCATGCACTAATTCTGCATATGTAACAGAAGAAATACATAACTCCTGCGGATCGTGTTCTTTTAAACGAATAAATACTTGCTCTGGCTTATGCTTGATTGCATAAATACATATATTAGTATCCAACATATATCTCATAATTCCTCACGCTCCTGTTCCACCCAATCGCTGCGTCCATCTTCCATAAAATCATCCGAAAACATATCTATGGCTAGCTTAAATGAATCTATTTTTTTCTTTTTCGGCGCCGGCAATTCATCATACATCACACGAAATAGTCCTGCCAAAAATTCTTTGTCATCCACATTGTCCACTAATAACATTTCTTTTGCGCCCTCATAAGGCAATTCATAAGCAGCTTCCGGCATATAAGAAACCGCCGATTTTATTGGTTTTACAAGTAATCTGTCATCATAAATTCCACCTACAATTTTACCACGATAATAAAGAATATATTCTCCCATCATAGCGCGGTAAGTAATTTCTTCTAAATCCGATAACTGTTCTAATATAAACTGCAAATAATCTTTACTTGATGCCATATTTTTCACACCTCCCTTTGAGCATAACTATACCACACTTGCATCCGGGCAACAATGAAAGTTTCCGTTTTCAGAATAATTCCCATTGACTTTTTTTAATGGTCACATTCGATGTATTTATTAGTGCTGATACCTCTTCTGAAATCGCCAGAGTCTCAGCACGTGACCATATTTCACCAGAGGAGTCTGCCGCAAAGGAAAAAAAGCGAATCACGAATGTGCAATTCACTGCAGACTTGTTTCAGAAGAAGATGAAATTTTAAAAAATTTCTCCTGCGGTCAACCAAATTTTACTCTTTCGTTGACTCATATTTGTTTTTTTCTAAATTGAGTCAACTTTTGAAATGTATTTGTTGACCTTAACTCACATAATTGCAAATACGGTCATTCGTTTAAGACTATTTGGTTGACCTATTTAACACAAAATAGGCTTTCAGTCACCTTATGTCTATAAAATGGTTGACCGGATTTGCAATTTTTCAAAATCCAGTCAACTTATGGCAACCTCACCCAATAAATTTCGCCCCCTACTCATCTTCCAGTAATTTTGCATATATCTCCCGTTTGGATACACCGCGGTCTTTCGCCACTGCCTTCATCGCTTCCTTGCGGCTAAGCCCTTTATCTTCATAGATTTTCATATGTTTGGAGAGCGGCATTTCCTGCCATTTCTCCTGTTCTGCGCGGTTCATATCTTCTGCACTTTTCCCTTCCAGTACAAGCACAAACTCTCCTTTTGGCTCGTTCGCTTCATAATACGCCACAGCCTCACCTAAAGTAAAATGAAGCGCCGTCTCATGTTTTTTGGTCAGTTCCTTGCAGATGGCAATCCGGTGATTTTCGCCCAAAAGTTCACAAAACAGTGCAAGTGTTTTTTTCAGGCGATGCGGTGCTTCATAAAAAATTGTCGTACAGGTCGTTTTGGCAAGGCGGTCTAACACTTCTTTTCTTTCCTTTTTATCCACTGGCAGAAATCCTTCAAAAGTAAACCGGCGGGCAGGCATACCGGACAAGGTCAGTGCTGTAATTACCGCTGCCGGTCCCGGAAGAGATGTAACCGGGATTCCCGCTTCATAGCACGCCCTAACCAAATCCTCGCCAGGGTCCGAAATTGCCGGTGTGCCGGCATCCGTGACGAGTGCAATCGTCTCACCTTTCAGCATGCGCTGAACTAAAACCGGTGTCTTTTCATATTTGTTATGTTCATGGTAACTGACAAGCGGTGTCTTAATTTCATAATGATTCAAAAGCTTGATGCTCTGTCTGGTATCTTCGGCCGCCACCACATCGGCTTCCTTTAAAATGCGGAGAACACGAAGTGTAACATCCTCCAGATTGCCAATCGGCGTCGCACACAAATATAACATTCCTGTCTTTTCTTCTCTAATCATAATACATCCGCCTCACTTCCTCTGTGTATTGGTTCGTATTAGCGTATGCAATTAACGGCTTTTCGACCGTCAATTGACGATTTCCTCCTCGAACTCCCTCAATCAACACCATATTTGGTTCTTTATCAACATACGGATAAACCAGTCTCATCCGCTTTGGTTCCAATTTGTACTGCACCATACAGGAAATAATTTCCGCTAAGCGAAATGGTCTGTGTACCAGATAAAAACGCCCGCCGGGCCGCAAAAGCTTTGCCGCCGCTTTTACCACGTCTTCAAACGTGCAGAAAAGTTCATGTCTGGCAATCGCCTTGTGTGACGCCTCGCTGACACGGCCATTGGATTGATTCAAATACGGCGGATTGCTCGTAACAACGTCAAAGGAAGCAGCTTCAAAAATTGAAGTGGCTTCCCTGATATCACCCTGCACAATATGCACTTTATCTTCTTTTTCGTTATAAGCCACACTGCGCTTTGCCATTTCGGCAATATCTTTTTGCAGTTCCAGCCCGGTAAAGGAACTTCCCTTGGTACGCCCGGAAAGCAACAGCGGAATAATACCGTTGCCACAGCCAAGGTCCAGACATTTTTCCCCTTCCTTTACCTTCGCGTATGCGGATAAAAGGACGGCGTCCATACCAAAGCAGAACCACTTCGGATTCTGAATAATGTACATTCCATCCCGCTGCAAATCATCCAGCCGCTCGCCCTCATAAAGAAAATCCTTTGGGTCTTTTTGATTACTCATTCAACTTCGATTTTCCTTCCTTTTTTTCCATTGCCTCTAATTTTTTTAACTCTTTATCATGTTTATCTTTAATTCTGTTTTTCGACTTGTTCGGACGGAATTTCAACTCATCCACGCGGTACTCACGCACCTCTTTCTCGCCGTCATCCAAAGAAACAATAACCTTCACAAGCTGCTTTAAAACACTTACGCTCTGTACTTCCGCATCCAAACCTTCCGTTGTTTTTACGTGGCTTCCAATGTGTGGCAGACGACTGTTTAATTCCTCATAAGCCTCTTCCTCATTTTTCAAGCAGCACATCAGACGTCCGCAGACACCGGATATCTTCGTCGGATTCAAAGAAAGGTTCTGTTCCTTTGCCATTTTAATCGAAACCGGTGCAAATTCAGACAAATAACTGTGGCAGCACAACGTTCTTCCGCAGATTCCAATTCCGCCGCAGATTTTTGTTTCATCACGCACACCAATCTGCCTAAGCTCGATTCGGGTACGGAATACGCTCGCCAAATCTTTTACCAGCTCACGGAAATCAATTCGTCCATCTGCCGTGAAATAAAACAATAATTTATTGTTATCAAACGTATACTCCGCCGCAATCAGCTTCATTTCCAATCCGTGTTTTGCAATTTTTTCAAGACAGATTTTATATGCGTCTTTTTCTTTTTCACGGTTCTTTAACTCGATATCTTCATCTTTCGGCGTTGCCACACGAATAATCTTTTTCAACGGTGCCACAATTTTCTCTTCTGCCATCTCGCGGTTTGGCACAACAACCGTTCCGTATTCAACACCTTTTGCAGTCTCGACAATTACGTGCTCCCCGCGCTCAATCTGCTCATCGCCCGGGTCAAAAAAATACACCTTTCCCGCCTGTCGAAAACTAACACCAATAATAATCTTCATAATAACCTCCGTATCTCTATTTCAAAGTAAGAAGCATAAGCTCCATCGTAATATCAAAATTTACATTTGCACGCAGGCGGACTTTTGCCTTTTCAAACGCTTGCAGAATCTCTTCGATTTTCTCATAACTGCGGTGGCTTGCCTCACGGGAAATGTAAGACGCCTCATCCTGGAACAAAAGCTGGTTAATATCCTTTGTCGCCTTAAACAAAAGCACATCCCGGTACCACAGCACCATTAAATCAATATAATCCCTCACTTCATCTTTGCGTGTTCCCAAATCTTTAATTACCGCTAACATCTCAGACAAATCCATCTGCTCCACATGCCGCAGCAAAGAAATAATATGGTCTTTTCTCTCAATGAAATCTTCCGATTTGGCATACCGCATCGCTTTTCCCAGATTTCCCTGTGCAAATGCCGCACTCGCTCTCGCCTGATAATCCGGCACCTGACAATGTTCTTTGACAAACGATTCCACAACGGCAGTGCTGAGCGGACGAAACTCCATCGTAAGACAGCGCGACTGAATCGTCGGCAGCAACGCAGAAATGTTACTTGTCATCAAAATGACAATACCATATTCCGGCGGTTCCTCAATTGTTTTTAACAGCGCATTCTGTGCCGCCTCTGTCATTTTTTCCGCTTCCGGCACAAGGTAAATTTTATACGGACTCGAAAACGGCTTAATATCCATCGTATTGCAAAGCTGCTCGCGGATTTCATCCACGCCAAGACTCGCCTTCTCTCTTGTCACCCAGATAACATCCGGCTGATTTCCGGACTCCATCTGACGGCAGGACACACATTCCTTGCACGGTTTATCTGTCGACTCACTCTGGCACTGCAAACCAGCGGCAAACGTCCTCGCCAGCGCTTCTTTGCCAACACCTTCCTCGCCTTGGAACAAATATGCGTGAAACGGTTTCTTGTCACGTATCGCTGCCTGCATATGTTCCTTTATCTGTTCATGACCTACAATCTCTGAAAATGAAAACATCGTTTCTCCCTTCTTTTATCACGTAATAATATCCAGTAATAACCCTCTGATTTCATCGACTTTACTCAAAATCGCAAGGGTATCTTTTTCTTCTTTAATCAACTCTCCCGCCAGTTCATCCAACACCACATTCACACGCTTAATCATACCATACACACGGTGTCTGCCCCGGCGGTCTAAGAAATTTTCACGGCTGAATTTATGCGAACGATTTACTATCTCATTCATAAATTCCTGAATGAGGCGGCGGTAATGCTTCATATCCCGGACATCCATATGCTTGCCAAGCTTTTCGCCCTGCATCGTAATTTCCTGCATCATAACCGATAACCGCTCGGAAAGACCGGCTTCTTCAATCGAACTCATCAGTGTAAATTTAAAATCTTCTCCACTCTGCTGCGCCTGCTGCGTCTGTGTCGTCGCATTTACCTGCTGCATGTTGTCCACTCGAATATCCAAAATATCACCTCTTTCTCGATTTATAATACCACGTTTCACATGATTTATCTACCACTTTTTATCCGCAAAACAATCTCTCTCAGTGCATTTTCAACGGAATCATTTACGATTTTGTCCGTAATATGTAAGCGCTTGAGATTTTCTTTGGAAAAATCTTTTTCATCTGCCAAAAAGCGGCGGCACACCTCGGAAACGCATGGATTTTTCTGCTCTTTTTCCCTTTTCAGCGAGCGCTCAATCCGGGTCATGTCATCCACCTCGATATAAAGCGGAACAACCTTATCGGCACCATAAAACCGGGAAATTTTCTCAAAACCTTCCAGCGTCGAAATCAACACAAAATCACCTTTGTCCCAGTCAATCTGTCCATCTTCCGCTGTGAAATAATACCACGGTCCATGGACGGTCTGATAACACCTCGATTCCACAATCCGGTTCTCTTTTTCCATCCTGCACATTTTATCTTCGGAGACAAAATAATACGCTCCGCCATCCGTTTCGCCCTCTCGTATCGGTCTGGTCGTATAGGGAATTACTGCATGAATCTCCGGGTAATGCGCCAACAGTTCCCCGTAAAGCGTATCTTTTCCCGATGCACTTTTCCCCATAAATACAAACAATCTGCCCATGGTAGAATCCTCTCTTTACCTTTTCTTTTCTTCTTTCACAACCTGCACGGTCTGTCCGCCTGCATCCGCAAATCCAAACAAATGAAGTCCTGCTTTTTTTGCATTTTCTATCTTATCTAAAACCGTTTTTGTAATCTTTTCTCCCGGCACTAAAAACGGAATTCCCGGTGGATACACCATCCCATATTCCGCCGAGACAAATCCCTCTGCCTCATTGACAGGCTTTGTCTCCTCCAGTGCATTGACCGCCTGCACCGGCAGCATTTCCACTTCCGGGCATGTTAAAACCGACTCGCTATAATTTGTTTTTTTCTCTTTGGAAAAAAAAAATTTTTGCAGTCTTTCATCAATTTGAGTAAGGGCGTCCATAAGACGAACAAAGCCTTCCCTCGAATCCGCAAGACTTGTCATCGCAAGAATATACCCTGCAGCCGCCATTTCCACTTCAATTTGAAATTCTTCCCGCAGCCATTTTGCTGCCTCTGTACCAGAACATTTTTTTCCGGTCAGAACAACAAGTTTTGATGCTTCCTTTCTTGGATTTTCCCAAAGACGTAATTCCTTCCATTTTTCTGCGTGCTCACGAAACCAGTTAAGATTCGTAAAATAGGACTCAAACCAAGTATCGGCATATTCCCGCATCCACTGCATACACTGGCTGATACTGCCCATCAGCACATAAGAAGGACTGCTCGTCTCAAAAATTTCCAAATAATGCTCCACGCGCTCCGCCAAAACACGGTCACTCGCCCGGTGCAAAACCGCCGTCTGGGTCAATGCCGGCAGCGTCTTGTGCAGACTCTCAATGACAAGGTCCGCTCCCTGTTCCATCGCAGTCTCCGGAAATTTGTCACTCCATGCAAAATGTGCGCCATGCGCCTCATCCACTACAAGCAGCGAATTTTCCTCATGGACAATCTCTGCAATCGCCCGAATATTTGACACAACGCCCTCATACGTCGGCGAGGTCAATACAACACAGGCAGGTTTCGTCTCTGCCAGGACACGCTTCACTTCCTCCGAAGAAATTCCAAGGCAGATTCCCGTCTCTTTATCTACTTCCGGATATACATAAACCGGCTTCAACGACAAAAGCTCCACCGCATGGTACACCGAACGGTGACAGTTTCTGGCAATCACAATCGTATCGCCCGGATGACAGCAGGCAGAAATCGCTGCTAAGATGCCACACGTGCTGCCATTTACCAAAAGATAAGAATCTTTCGTTCCATACTTTTGTTTCATCTGCTCCATCTCCCAAAGGATTTCTCCCTCCGGCTGATGAAGATTATCTGTGCCGTCAATTTCTGTCACATCAAATGCATAGGGATTTGCCATCGTAAAAAGACCTGCCCGCTTGTGCCCGGGCATATGCATCGGATATCGGTTTTCTTTTGCCGTCCACATGAGTCTTTCATAAAGATTCATCGTAAATCCCTCCTGCCATGAATATTCACTTTTTATTTTACAATAGAATGGAGACATTGGCAAGGTGGGGGAGGTTTTTAGGGTTTCGTAAAATAGAAGAAAAACTTTGCGTCTCGTGGGCGTTCTCACTTATTGAGTGCGTAACGGTATGGGCACTGAAACTACCAGTGCCACATACCGACGTACTCAAACCCACGAGTCACAAAGTTTTTCTACGGAATTACTGGAATCCAAAGGAACTGACAACGAACATTTGTTACAAACACGGGAATCTAAAAAATTGGCATCAAATACTTCATATAAAGTTAAAGTAAGCCTTGCAATATAACTCTTCCAATGCGAGTAAGTGGCGTATGCAACCTTTTTCCTCTTAAATAGCACATAACGTTGCATATGTTTTATGAAACAGCCACCCAAAAGCAACCAAACAGGGAAAATTCAATCAAAAGCGTTGCATTGCCGTGTGATTTTCTCTAATGATAGCCGAAAATATGACAAAAATGCAACCTTGTAAGGCAAAACAAGTAAATAACGTTGTTTTAGAAGGTGAGCGGTTATGATGGAGGGGATTAGCTTTGATATGCATTGGAACACGTGGGTAACTGGCATGCGTGCTATGCATGCCGTTACCCTTACGTGTTTCTCAGTGAGAACGGTGCATATCAAAGCTAATCCCCTCCATCATAACCGCATATCTTCTAAATCACTTTATCATTCTCTTCCTCTTAACAACAAGTGGAACAGAAAACAGCACTGCCTTACATACATTGTCTGCTATCATGCAATACCACACAGTTTCAAGACCAAAGTGCCAGATTTTGACGCAGAAAAAGGTAAACAAAATACGGATTCCCCACATGCAGAAGGTTTCTACATAAAAAGCGTACTTTGTTTTTCCAAGCCCATAAAAGATTCCTTCGGTGACAATCATCAATCCATAAAATGGCTCGGAGAACGCGACAATACGCAGCATACCGGCACCAATCTCAACCACACGGCTGCTCTCGGTAAGAAGTCCCATCAAGGGTCTTGCCACAAAAAACAAGATAACACCACTAACACACATTAGTATCATCGTCAATTTTACACTCACTGACGCAACGGCTTCCATTTGCTTCTCGTCTTCCTCACCAAGAGAAATGCCTATCAGGGTAGAGGTTGCCGTTCGGAGTCCGTAACCGGAAATATAAAAAATAGTTTCGGCGGTAACGGCAATCGAGTGGGCAGCAAAGATGGTTGTTCCCATCCCGGAAACAAGACCGGCAAACACAACATAACCAAAACAGGACGCAATACTGCTAAAAAGGACCGGCAGACCAATTCGCATACACTCTTTCATCACTTTGCCATCCACAGCAAAATGTTCCCACTTCCAGTGGAGATATTCGTTTCTCCGGTACGCAGCAAACATCAGCAATCCGGCTGTCGTATAGGATATTGCGGACGCAATTGCCGCTCCTCTGACGCCCAAACCCATTCCATAAATAAAGACAATGTTTAAAAGGATATTGGTTCCGTTGGCTCCCAGATTGATTAACATCGGCGTTTTTGTATCTTTTGTTCCCCGAATCGCAGCGCCCATAATCATCGTTGCCGAGCGGAAAATCATCGGAAGACTGACAATCAGGAAATAATCGGAAGCATCCTGCCAAATAGATGGCTCCGCCCCCATCCAAATCGGAATGTATGGACTTAGGATGACAGAAATTCCGCCGGCAAAAAGTCCACACGCAAAAACTAAAATTAAAATCTGCTTTGCGATTTTCTGCAAATACTCTCTGTCGCCGCTCCCCAGTGCCTTTGCTGTCATTGACAACACCGCCACACCAAGTGCCGCCGGAATACTGTTCACAAGCCATGTCACCGTTGTTGTAACACTGACAGATGCTGTCGCTTTTTCTCCCAGATGTCCAACCATCGCCGTATCCACATACTGCAATAACGTCGATAAAATTTCCTCTAAGATGGTAGGAATTGACAACATAACTAACGTTTTTAAAATTTCACGGCGGTTAATTTTTTGTTCCTGCATTCCTTACACCTCGTTTCCTGATTCCAGCATAAGCATAAGTTTATCATATTCTATTAACCGATTTGTTTTTCTTACCTTTTTCCATACTTTTTTCCCGTTCGGGTACCAGTTTACGAGATAAGACCAGATTTCTTTCATCTTAAATAACACCGGCAGATCCGGCATACACGCCTGATAATCTGCTTTTAATTCTCGCAAAAATACGTGTAATTCATCTTTCTGCATCTTCTCCCCAGTCTGAATTTCACGGACAAGCCCCGGATTTGCAATCAACCCTCGTCCAATCATAATTGCCTCAATTGTAGGAAAACGCTCGCAAAAACGTTCATATTCCTCTACCGTTGTGATATCCCCATTATAGCAGAGCGGATTCTTACTGTGTTCCACTGCATATTCAAACATATCAAGGTTCGGTGTGTTTTTATAATAGTCATCCCGAATTCTCGGATGAATGGTTAATTCCTCAATCGGATACCGGTTATAAATCTCTAGAAGTTCCGGAAACTCATCCGGTGAATATCTGCCCAATCTCGTCTTAACAGAAATCGGCACCTCACACTGTGAAAAAATATCATCCAAAAAGCGGTCCAGTTCCTCCGGTTTCGCCAGGAATCCCGAACCTCTCCCCTTCGACACAACTGTCCCTGACGGACAGCCTAAATTCAGATTAATTTCATGATATCCATATTCAATCAGACGGCTGGCTGTATAAACAAACTCATCACTGCGGTTACTGAGAATCTGAGGCACAACCGGTATTCCCTGATTATGCTCCGGTATCACATCCTTTTTTGCCCGGCTCTTAAAATCATGATTCGAAGTCGGTGACACAAAAGGTGTAAAATATTTATCCATACTGCCAAATTTCTGATGATGTAAGTTTCGGTAAATATACGTTGTAATGCCCTCTAAGGGAGCAAAATAAAACTGCTTCATTCTGATTCGCTAAACTCCTTCATATATTTACGAAAACGAAGCGGCAGCATCTGTCTCTGCAATTTGGGATTTACACGTTCTTTAATCGCAATTGTGTCAACAAACAATTTCCATAATTTCTGAAGCTGCTTTTCGTCCTCGGAATAAGTCAGAGTAAGTTCATCCATATCTACTTCATCCATGGATAAATACACCGTTTTGTAATTTGCTTTATGAAGCAGCACCGTACGATGCACGGTATCTGCAATCACCCACTGCTCACCGGCAAAGCGATCCGCAAAGTGGTCGGCTAAATATGGCAGAACTTCACTCTTAGGATTTATTCTACCAAATAATGTGCCATTTTCCAATTCCTCAAAACGAAGTATTTCAATAAAAAAATGTGATTCATTTGTAAAATTCCGCTCAATCGCAAATAAGGTCTGCATATAAGGGGCTGTGAGATGGCTCATAACCGCCCTTCCCATCCGAAGTCCTTCCTGCACAAACCGGTAAATAGCATCCGCCTTCTGCGCTTCATAAGAGCCGCAGCAGCGATGAATAAAATCATATGCCTCCTCTGAAATCTTGCGACGGATGGTGCGCGCTACTTTCACCGCATGCTCAAAATTTGTCACAACTGTGTGATATTCGCAAAAAAGCTCCATATTCCGCCCCTCTGTATCAATCACAACTTCATTATGCTCGTGGGGATAACCCTCCTCATAAGCACGGTATATCGCCGAGAAAATCCCTTCTGCACTGTTCTCACACAAATAAATATGTCTTACCATCCCTGCATCACATCCTCTAACATCATCTGTCTTCCGGTTCCCTGCGCCTCAATTTCCTTTGGAAGACGTTCCTTCAAGCCAAGCAGATTAGCAAGAATAAATGTGCGGTTTAAGCGGATTGGAATCATCATATGCCCGTGACAAGTGATAAAGTACATCGCCCGTTTTAATACAACACCAAATTTCTTTAACGCATTAAAATCGAGCGTTCCTCTTCTTCGTGCCATTATAATACGCCTTGCCGATTTCACGCCAATCCCCGGCACACGTAACAATGTATGATAGTCTGCCTTTTCCACCTCAACAGGAAATGAATCCAAATGATACAGCGCCCAGTTACATTTGGGATCTACGGAGACGTTTAAATTCGGGTTTTCTTTCGTAATAATCTCATCCGCTCGAAACTGATAAAACCGCATGAGAAAATCTGCCTGATACAGGCGGTGTTCACGAAGAAGCTCCGGTCCCCGTTCTTTTGTATCCGGTAAAAGGGAATCCCCTGTCGTATTCACAAATGCCGAATAGAATACACGCTTTAAATCAAACTGCTGGTATAACGCCTGTGCCATATGGACAATTTCATAATCCGTCTCCTTTGTAGCCCCGATAATCATCTGCGTACTCTGCCCCGCCGGCACAAACCTTCCATCCTGATGAAACTCCTGCAAAGTCCCACCGGAAACCGCCGGTAAAGCAGTCTGGCTTTCCGACTGATACAGAGAAAGACGCCGTCTTTTTTCAATTCTCGCATCCTGCAATAAAAGACTCTCACTTCTGCCAATCTGTATCTGACGCATTGGTGTCAAAATTTTCTTCCGGCTCTTCTGCGGTGCCAGCAAATCAAGCCCCTTCGCCGTCGGCAGTTCCATATTTGCACTCATGCGGTCAGCAAGCCACCCGGTCTTCTCAATCAAAAGCGGATCCGCTCCCGGAATCGCTTTGACATGAATATATCCATTAAATTTATACTTCGTGCGGAGCAGATAAATCGTCTGGTACATCTGTTCCATCGTATAATCCGGATTCTTCTGAATGCCGGAACTTAAAAACAATCCCTCAATATAATTGCGGCGGTAAAAGGAAATCGTAAGTTCCGCAATTTCCTCCGGTGTAAAACCGGCGCGTTTCACATCATTGGACATGCGGTTCTGACAATATTTACAATCATACACACACTCATTGGTCTGCAAAATCTTCAAAAGAGAAATACACCTGCCATCTGCCGCAAAACAATGGCAGATTCCCCCGGCCACGGTATTTCCCATCATCCCCGGTCTCCCTTTCCGGCTGCTTCCGCTCGATGTGCAGGCAACATCGTACTTTGCCGCATCTGTCAAAATTTCTAACTTTTCAAATATCTCTTGTGTCACTGCCATACCTGCGCCTCCTTCTATGCCGAACATTTGTTCTATTATAGCGCAGCTTTTTACCTTTGTAAAGTAAATCTTTTAAATTTTCTTCTCATGTACACAAAAAAGCCCCCTCGTCTCGTGAACATATCTCATCACAAAACGAGAGGGATTTCTTTTCTACATCATCAACAAATCGCCATATCGAATAAAAATGACAATCATTGAAATCAATACAACAATCAACGTCGCCGGTACTGCCGCTTTACAGTATTTTCCCCAGCCAATTCTATGACCTTCTTTTTCCGCCACGGAAATACCTACCACATTTGCCGAAGCGCCAATCGGTGTTGCGCTGCCGCCGATATCGGTTCCCATGGAAAGTGTCCACGCCAGCGTACTCAAATCTATGCCCTGCAGCACCGACAGCGTCTGGATGACCGGAATCATCGTTGCTGCAAACGGAATATTATCCACAAGGGCACTTGCTACCGCTGACAGCCAGATAATAATTCCTATCATTAAGAAACTATTTCCACCGCTGATTGTTTTAATCGCATCGGCAATCAATTCCAAAACACCGGTTTCTTCCAGTCCACCAACGACAACAAACAAACCAATAAAGAATAAAATGGTCTCATAGTCCACTTTTTTCAAGATGGTAAGCGCATGTTTTCCCGCTGCCAAAAGCGTAAGGACCGCAATCAAAACACCAATAAACGCAACCGTAAGTTTCGTCTGCGCATGTGTCACTAAAAGAGCAACTGCCAGCAAAAAAATAGCAGTGCTGATTACAAAACCTTTCTTATCATGAATGGCTTTTGACGGGTCTAAATCCGCTTCCGCAACTTCAATTTTTCCTGTTTTCACTTTCAAATCCTTGCGGAAAACAAAGTAAAAATAAATCACAATTACAATCAGGGAAATACCGGCAATCACACCGGTATTCGACACAAAATCCGCAAAACTGTAATGAAGCGCTGTTCCAATAATAATATTCGGAGGGTCTCCACACATAGTCGCCGAACCGCCCAGATTTGCGCAGAAAATTTCTGCCATAATCATCGGCACCGGATTGAATTTCAAAAGCGATGACAATTCAATTGTCACAGCCGCCAAAAACAAAATTACCGTAATACTGTCAATAAACATAGCAAGAACTGCGGACATAATCATGAATGTAATGAAAATCGGAATGGTGTTGAAATGAACCATTTTTGCGATTCTCATACAGAGCCAGTCAAAGAAACCAACTCTCGCCATACCTTCCACCATAATCATCATACAGGCAATGAAAATAACGGTTTCCCAGTTAATTCCAATCCCGGATTCCGCAGCCCCTGACCCTTGATACCAAAAGTCCGGTGCAAAAATGCTTCGCAGATTAATAATTTCCCATATTGCATTTACACTTCTCATGCAAATGCCAAACACCCCAATCAGGGTAAGTGCGCCGCAGCCAAGCGTAATATACTGCCTGCCGAATTTGTCCATCACAATCAAAACAAACATAGCGACAAAAATGGCTACCGCTAAGCCCTGTGCTACCATCTTCTTTCCTCCTAGTTTTTGCTTCCCCCAAAGTAAAAATTAAGCCTTCTCTTTTATCTCCTTTTTATCGTGGAACACCGGTTTCAAAAGAATCGGTGCAACAATTGTCGTAATAATCACAACGATAACAACCGGTCCCATCAACTGCTCGCTCATAAGACCAAGTGCTTCACCTTTGCTGGCAACAATCAGCGCAACCTCGCCACGCGAAATCATACCAACACCAATCTGTAATGATTCCCTTCCGGAATATTTACATAGTTTTGCGCCTAATCCACATCCAACAACTTTTGTCAAAATAGCTACAACTGTAAGCACAACGGCAAACCAGACAATTGTTGCTGACATCTGTGGAATTACCACTTTCAAACCAATGCTGGCAAAGAAAATCGGTGATAAGTACAGATACGACAAAGTTGAAAAACGCGATGCCAGATAATCTTCTTTCTGAATCATCGAAACAACCAGTCCGGCTACATACGCACCGGTAATATCAGCTACGCCGAAGAACTCTTCTGCCACATATGACATCAGCAGACAGAAAACAAAACTGATAATTACATATCGCTGCAAGCCGTTTTTTGTACGGTTGCTGTAGTAATTGAAAAACTTGTAAAACAGAAAACCTGCCACAGCAGCAAATACAAAAAATCCAACAATTTTTACAAGTACAACCCAAAGATTAACGGTCGGATCTGCCATACTGGTAATAACTGTCAAGGCGATAATACCAAGAATATCATCAATGACCGCTGCACCAAGAATCGCATTTCCTGCTGCCGAATTTAATTTACCAAGTTCTTTTAATGTCTCAACAGTAATACTAACCGACGTTGCGGTAAGAATGACACCGATGAATACATTCTGCAATACCAAACTGGTACTTATATTCGACTCAATCATACCCGGACGGTTAAAGAACCATGCAGTAGCAAAGCCTCCTGCCAATGGAACCAACACACCAATTACGGCAATAATCGTCGCTGCTTTTCCGCATTTTTTTAATTCCTTTACATCTGTTTCCATGCCGGCACAGAACATCAGGATTACTACACCAACTTCTGCTGTCTGCGTCAAAAACTCTGTCTGTGGAATAATCTTAAACACAGCAGGTCCAAGCAGCAAACCAGCTAACAATGCACCAACAACCTGTGGCATACGTGCACGTCTTGTCAAAAGTCCTAAAAACTTCGTACACATCAAAATCAATGCCAGATAGAGTAAGTAGTTACATGTTTCCATGATAAAACCTCCTTTGACCATAAAAAAGGGGACAAATGTGACCGCTCACCGCTGACCACATTGCCGCCTCATTCTGACCATAAAATTTTTATTGCTATTTTCTCATGTCAACATTATTATACTCTCAATTTTCGAAAAAGCAAGCACTTTATTTTTTTGTTTTTGGGGGTCAAAAATGTCCTCTTTTATTTAGTTTAATCCCGGTACTTTTGGAAGTTTTGCAATGCTTGCCGCAATTTCCTCATCCGTCAATGTATAGTTTTCCATTTTACCATCATTGAATTTCTCATAAGCATACATATCAAAATATCCGGTTCCGGTAAGTCCAAACAGAATCGTTTTTTCTTCTCCGGTTTCACGACATTTAATTGCCTCGTCCATTGCTACACGAATTGCATGAGAACTTTCCGGTGCCGGAAGGATTCCTTCTACTTTGGCAAACTCTTCTGCTGCCGCAAATACATCGGTCTGTGATACGCTGACTGCTTCCATCAATTTATCATCATAGAGCTGGGACAATACCGAACTCATACCATGGTAGCGAAGTCCTCCGGCATGATTTGGTGCCGGCATGAAGCTGCTGCCAAGTGTATACATTTTTGCAAGCGGACAAATTGCTCCGGTATCACAGAAGTCATACGCATAAGTTCCTCTTGTGAAACTTGGGCAGGATTTTGGCTCTACTGCAATGAAACGGTAATCTGCCTCTCCGCGAAGTTTTTCACCCATAAATGGTGCAATCAAACCTCCTAAGTTTGAACCGCCGCCTGCGCAGCCAATAATGATATCCGGCTTTTCACCATATTTATCCAGTGCAATTTTACTCTCCAAACCAATTACCGACTGATGAATCATAACCTGAGCAAGCACCGAACCAAGCACATAACGGTAGCCTTCCTGTGTCGTTGCCGCCTCAACCGCCTCAGAAATAGCACAGCCTAAACTTCCGTTTGTATTTGGGAATTCTGCGCGGATTTTTCTGCCGACAGCTGTTTTCTCGGATGGTGACGGAGTCACATTTGCACCATAGGTACGCATAACTTCGCGTCGGAACGGTTTCTGCTCATAAGAAACTTTTACCATAAATACCTGACAGTCAAGTCCAAGGAACGCACACGCCATGGAGAGCGCTGTTCCCCACTGACCTGCACCGGTCTCTGTCGTAACACCTTTCAAGCCCTGATTCTTTGCATAATAAGCCTGCGCAATTGCAGAGTTGAGCTTGTGGCTTCCGGATGTATTATTTCCTTCAAATTTATAATAAATCTTTGCCGGTGTCTTCAAATATCTTTCCAAATGATAAGCACGTACAAGCGGTGCCGGACGATACATTTTGTAGAACTGCAAAATTTCATCCGGAATATCGATGTACGGTGTTTTGTCATCCAATTCCTGCTTTGCTAATTCTTCACAAAAAATACCGCTTAATTCTTCTAATGTAACCGGTTTGCCGGTTGCCGGATTCAAAAGCGGTGCCGGTTTGTTAATCATATCGGCACGAAGATTGTACCACTGTTTTGGCATCTCGCTTTCATCCAAATAAATTTTGTAAGGGATTTCCTTTTTACTCATTTTGTTTCTCCTTCTGATTATCATTTATTTACAGGCTGCCTAAGCAAGTTACGCAAGCTGTCGGGCGGCCCTGTTTTCTTCTTAAATTATTTTACATATTCCTCCTGCTGGTACATCGCAAGCACCCGATTATAAAATGTTCGCACTGCCGGTGCCATGTTATCCGGATTTAGTGCAGCAATTCCAATAATGCGGCAGGCATCCGGTTTTACCGGAAAACAATCCACTTCATAAGGAATATCTTTCATAACCATTTCCGGCATCAAACAGATTCCAAATCCATTTGCCACCATTACAACCGTAGACAAATCGTCAACCACATGGTAACTTGACCGGACATCCAAATGATTTTCCTTCATAAAATTCTGAATGTCAGCATCTGTACTTTCACGCTGTGTAACAAACTGGCAGTTTTTCATTTCGTCAATGCTCATCGGTTCTTTCGATGTTCTCTGCCCCTTTTGCACGACACATAACAGAGGGTCTTTGTACAGCGGCTCGATTGGAATATCCGCGGCACTGGATACCGACAAAAATCCTACGTCCACAACGCCGTTTTTTATCCAATAAACAACATCATCATACGTCCCCTGGAAAATTTCCATGCTGATGTCCGGATATTCTTCATGGAAAGAATGAATCAGTTCCGGAATCCAGTTCGTACAGACGCTGGAAAAACATCCGACTTTCACTTTTCCCTGTTTTAATCCATTAAATTCCGATATCGCCTGCTGTAAACTTTCATCGCTGTTCAAAACTGCATTTACATAAGGAAGAAGCCGCTCTCCATAATTAGTAAGCGTCACGCCGCTTTTTGCGCGGTTTAATACGCAAAAACCAAGTTCTGCCTCCAGTGAAGATACCGCATGGCTGACCGCCGATGGCGTAAGCCCCAGCAAATCCGCCGCCTTCCGAAAACTTCCCTGCTCCGTAACGGTTTTGAACACTTGGTAGGTAAGTAACGTCATTTACCTGCCTCCTCTCTTATCCTATCATACCAAAAGGCAGGGCAGGATGCAACTATGCAAGACAATTCTCCCCCAAAAACAACGCTTTTCCCCAGTTTTCTGCCTTATGGTTGCTTTGCTTACAACTATTTTTCTATTTCATGCAACTCTTTCTTAAAAATCTAGAAAAAAGCGTTGTTTTTCTCGGAAAAATTGAGATAAATCCGACAAAATGGGGCTGAATATGCAACGTTTTTGGGCTTTGGAGCAAGTTAGCGTTGTTTTAAGCAAGTTGCCAGCACTTCTTCCGGCGAACATGCCTTGTAATGACCACTGGAAACCTTCTTAAGCCGTGCAGCGCCTATCTCTTCGCGATAGGCTCTCACGGGCTGCGCCCACCTGTTGGTGCCTTAAGCCGCATAAGGGATATCGCTTTGCGATATCCCTTATCACGGGCTGCGCCCTATAAAATCAAAAAACAGCGCTCCCACCATTTTGTGCAAGCACAAATGGGTGGAATCACTGTTTTTTAATTTTGCACGGCTTAAGCCTAACGTGCACATTTATACTGTAAGTCTTCCCAGCGGCGGTCTACTTCTGCCTGGAATTGCTCGATTAAATGTTCGTTGCCTTTCTTGAAGAGGTGTTTGAAACGTCCCTGAACACGAAGGAAGTCTTCGATTGGGAGTTTCTTCTTTGGCTCATAGGAAAGAATCCATTTGCCATGGTCTACCTCAAAGAGTGGCCAGTAGCAGGTTTCTACGGCAAGTTTACAGATGTTCATGATATCTGCGGTGTCGTAACGCCAGCCACGTGGGCATGGTGTCATTACATTCAGAAAACTGGCGCCTTCTGTGTAGATGGCTTTTTCGGATTTTCGATGCAAATCTTTAAAATCCGTTGTCATTGTTGTCTGTGCAACATAAGCAACGTCGTGGTCTGCAATGATGCTTGCCAAGTCTTTGCGGTTCTGCATTTTACCTACGGACTGCTTGCCAACCGGTGTTGTCGTGGTGTCCGCATACATCGGGGTTGCCGAAGAACGCTGGATACCGGTGTTCATATAGGCACCGTTGTCATAGCAGACATATACCATGTCATGTCCACGCTCCATCGCACCGGACAAGGACTGGAAACCGATGTCGTAAGTTCCGCCGTCTCCACCAAATGTAATAAATTTAAATGTTTCGTCTTCCGGCAGTCTGCCACGTTTTTTCAAGGCACGGTAAGCAGTCTCAACACCACTTAATGTGGCACCTGCATTCTCAAATGCATTATGTATGTAACTGTCTTCCCATGCGGTGTATGGATACATAAAAGAAGAAACTTCCAGACATCCGGTGGCATTACCAATGACTGCGTGGTCTCCCTCATGCAGAGCACGAAGTACGGCACGTACAGCGATTGTTGCACCACAGCCGGCACACATACGATGTCCCGGAGCCAATCTCTCTGGTTTTTCCATCATAGTTTTTAAACGATAATCACTCATACTATCCTCCGTTTATCCTCTCAGTCTGATATACTGGTACTGTTCTACTGTCTTGCCATTTTCAATCATATCCTCTAATTCTGCGAATACATCTTTTACATCTTTAATCGTAAAATCGCGTCCGGCCAGACCGTATATATAATTCACTGCTTCAATCATTACCTTATTTTTAAACAAAGCTGCCGGTACTTCACTGCCAAGTGGTCCGCCATTGCCATTGTAGCTCTCACAACGGTCCATAACAGCAACTGCTTTGCAATTTGCTAAAGCTTTTGCAATTTCCTCTGAAGGGAATGGACGGAATACACGAAGTTTGAGTACACCAACTTTTTTGCCTTCTGCCCGAAGTTCATCCACAGCCTCTTTTGCGGTTCCTGCTGCCGAACCCATAATCAACATAATGTAATCGGCATCTTCCGTTTTATATTCCTCAAAAAGCTCAAAACCACGTCCGGTCAGCTCTTTGTATTTTTGGGCAACTTCCTTGATAACTTCTTTCGAATTTTCAAGTGCCACTTCCTGATTTTTCTTTGCTTCCATCGCATAATTGGAAACAGAATACGGTCCTACCGCAATCGGTTTGCCGGGATTTAACAAAAATTCTTCCGGATGATACTCACCGACAAAATCTTTGACCGCTTCATCTTCCAAAAGCGTAATATTTTCCACGGCGTGGCTTGTAATAAATCCATCCTGACAAATCATAACCGGAAGATGTACTCTCGTATCTTCCGCAATCGGATATGCCTGAATAAAGTTGTCATACGCTTCCTGATTATTTTCTGCGTAAATCTGAATCCAGCCGGTATCTCTTGCGCCCATACCATCGGAGTGGTCGCAGTTAATATTAATCGGACCGGATAATGTACGATTTACCAATGCCATAACAAGTGGCAGACGGTTCGATGCGGCAAGAAGAAGCTCTTCCCACATAAGTGCAAGTCCCGCAGAGGAAGTAGCCGTCAGACTTCTCGCACCTGCTGCCTCGGCACCAATCGTTGCACTCATGGAAGAATGTTCACTTTCCACCGGGATAAACTCGGTGTCCATTTCTCCATTTGCAATATAGGTAGAAACCATCTGTGGAATCTCCGTCGAAGGAGTAATCGGAAATGCCGGCATAACATCCGGATTAATCTGGCGGATTGCATACGAAACCGCTTCATTTCCTGACATACGTTCTTTAATTGCCATTAGATATTTCCCTCCTTCATCTCAATTGCACCAAATGGGCATACTTTAGCACAAATGCCGCAGCCCTTACAATGGTCATAGTCAAATTCGCCACGCTTTCCATCTTTAACCGGAATACTGCAGTCCGGGCAAACCGGAGTGCAGAGCAGGCATTGTTTACATTTATCTGCAACATAAATCGGTGTATTCGTGCGCCACTCACCGGTATTAAAAAGTTTTGAAGTGCCACCCGCAAAAACCATCAAGCCTTCTGTCAAATCCTGATGTGGTGTTTTTTCGTTGATTTTTGTAACATCTGTTCTCACGCCATTGCCTCCTTATCTTTCTGAATATCGATGGAAACAACGTCAAAGGCACGCTCCAACGCTTCCATATTACCGTCAATTACTTCCGGTTTCTTTGCAAATTTATGTTCATAAGAAGCTCTCATTTCATGAATAAAAGTCTCCTTTTCCATCACTTCACTGACCGCTACCGTAGCTGCTAACATCGGTGAATTCGGAAAATTCTTTCCTAATGTCTCCACGGAAATATGTCTGGCATCAATCGCATAAACACGACCTTTATATCCATTGAGTTTCGGAATCATGTCCTCTCTCTTTTTCGGTGTATTAATAATAATTGCACCTGTTTCCTTCAAACCGGCTGTCACATCAACTGAATCCAAAAGTGTCTCATCCACAACTACCACATAATCCGGGTGGTAAATGTTTGAATGTACGCGAATCACATCGGAACTGATGCGGTTGTACGCCGTAATCGGTGCTCCCATACGCTCCGGACCATATTCCGGAAATCCCTGCACGTTCTGACCCGTTTTGAACGCTACATCCGCAAGCAAAAGTGCTGCCGTCTTGGCACCCTGACCGCCGCGGCCGTGCCATCTGATTTCGATACCGTTCTTCATCGTTCTCAAATCTCCTTCTATCCTTCATCCATTGGGTGCAAAATTTTCTCAATAACGTTTTGACCCAACATATCCTATTATATCGTAGGAAAAACAAATGTAAAGCGAAAATGTTTAATTTTGTTCACTTTTGAAGTGAATTATTTTCATTATCTGTTTTTTTCAACTTTCTCCGGGCAAACGGTTGGAACAAGCCCCCATTTATGTTATACTATTAACAGAAACATTAAAGGAGATTGGATTTCATTGATTAAGCGATTTTATGTACCAACTTCCAAACTAGAAGAGGGCATGCAGATTGACCAGGTTATCAAAGACAGACTGGACCGTACACTCATTGCCCGTGGCTCTGCTTTGGATGCTTATTTGATTGAAGGCCTGAAAAAACGAGGCATACACGGAGTATACATAAAGACAGGTGAGGAAGACCCGGAGGAAAAACCGGAGGAAGAAACACTCACCCCTTTTGTACGCAATAAAATTGAAAAATACCGCACAGAAGACCCAAGAAAAGTTCATTTATCAGAGAGTGTAAAAAAACGCGTATCCGAGGGAATCCAGTATTTATATAACAATTCAGACTCACCGGAATTCACAAACACTTCCGCCAAAATAACAAATGACTTGATTCACGCAATTGACCATAACGATGCTTTGGCGGTTGATATCAGTGCGCTCAAAACGAGCGATGAATATACGTTTAAGCACAGTGTGGATGTCGCTACCATCTCCATGATTATTGCGAGAAACTTGGGCATGTCAAGCAAAGATGTTTATAATATCGGTATCGCCGGACTTTTACACGATATGGGAAAATCAAAAATCCCATCCGAAATTTTAAACAAGCCGGCACGCTTAACGGACGAAGAATTTGCTATTATGAAACAGCACTCCGAGCTTGGCTATAACATCTTAAAAGAGAAAAAAGAATTTCACGGCGCCATATCGCTTGCCGTGCTGCAGCATCATGAAAAAATGAACGGAACCGGATATCCGTTTGGATACGCTTCCGATAAAATTGTACCTTATGCAAAAATTCTGTCCATTGCGGACGTTTACGACGCTCTAGTAACCGAGCGCCCTTACAAAAAATCATTTTCCCAGCGCACCGCCGTGGAAATGATTATGTCAATGACCGCCGAGTTAGATATCACTGCCATGCGCAGTTTCATGGAGAGCGTCATTCTCTACCCGGTTGATACAACCGTTTCGCTGAGCAATGGCGAACAGGCCCGCGTTGTAGAAAATAAACCAAATGCCGTCCTTCGTCCCACCGTTGTAGGACTAAAGAGCGGCATTGTTTACAATCTTTCGGAAGACTTAACTTGTGCTTCCATCGTTATTCAATAGACACGATTTTATTTAATCCACCATACGAATACTTTCAATGACCGGCTGATCTGCTTTTTCAATCGTGCCGTTACCGTCAGTCGGAGTGGCATCTTTACAAATCTTATCGACAACACTCATACCCTTTGTCACTTTTCCAAACGCAGCATACTCACCATCTAAATAGGTCGAATCCTGATGCATAATAAAGAACTGAGAACTTGCGCTGTCCGGGTCTGACGAACGTGCCATGGAAATCACACCTCTTTTATGGGAAATGTTATTCTCTACTCCATTGGAAGAAAACTCACCTTTAATCGTCTCATCCGAACCTCCGGTTCCGTTTCCTAACGGATCACCACCCTGAATCATAAATCCGGATATAATGCGGTGGAATGTCAAACCATCATAAAACTTTTCGTTCACCAATTTGATAAAGTTTGCAACCGTAATCGGTGCTGTAGCACCGTCTAACTCCACCTCAATCGTGCCATAATTTTTTACTTTGATTTTTGCGTGATGCTTTCCCTTTGTATCCGTTGTTTTCGATTCCGGCTCTTTTGTTACCTCGGCTGTCTCCGTAGCTTTTGGAGCCTTTGTTGCTTTTGTCTCGCTCGTCGTATCGGATTTTGAACTCCCACACGCACTAAGCCCCATTACAAGAACTGCCAATACAAGCAGAAAACTAAATTTCTTTTTCATGTTACTAAATTCTCCTTTCAAACGTCATTGTCCCCATTATAGCGAATCACTGCCTTTTATGCAAGTTCGGGAAAGCATGTTATGTTCTTTTGCATTTCCTTCTTTCGTGTCGTCTTCTCTATTCACTGACGATATCGCCACATAACCGGTCGGTCACAATTTCCTTGCATCTTTCTCTATGTGCCACATGAAGTGGGTGGTTCATAAACTTCTTTAACGATTCCTCATCTGTAAATTCTGCATAAAAAACAAGGTCATAGCCACCGGCAAAATTGCGGTTTATCTCTGCATGCAAAAGTCCCTCTATATTTCCATTCATCGTAGCCACTGACTGCTGCATAAAACGAAGGGATTCCTCCTGTGTATGCTCCTCTTTCACTTTCTCCGTGTAATTCCAAAATAAAATATGTCTTATCATCGTTTTACCTCCTTATTTCCTAACTCCCAAAAGGCGACTGCACTCGCCGCCGCTACATTCAGTGAATCAACACCGTGCGCCATGGGAATCTTGATGGTATAATCGCTTTGTTCTATCGTCTGCGGCATCAATCCCTCGCCTTCTGTCCCCAGAATAATTGCAAGTTTTTCTTCTTCTTTCAGTTTCTCATCCGCAATTGAAACCGTATCCTCACACAGTGCCATTGCCGCCGTTTTATAGCCAAGTTTATGCAACCTGCTCACATACGTTTCATCATCCGGTAGAAAAGTCCACGGAATCTGAAATACGGTTCCCATACTCACTCGTATTGCACGGCGGTATAAGGGGTCGCTGCAATCCGGGGTAAGCAGGACAGCATCCATTGAAAGCGCTGCTGCCGAACGGAAAATCGCACCTACATTGGTTGGATTCACCACGTTTTCCAGAACTGCTATCCGTCTTGCCATCCGGCACACACTTTCAATCGATGGAAGTTCTTTGCGATACATCGCACAAAGCATCCCTCTCGTGAGTTTGAATCCTGTGATTTTTGTCAACACATCAAACGGTGCTGTAAAAATTGGAATCTCCGGGTATTTTGCAATAAATTTCCGCCCCTGCTTTTCGATGTGCGCTTCTTCCATGAGAAATGATACCGGCTCATAACCAGCCGCCAATGCTCTCTCAATCACAATCGGACTCTCCGCAATAAACATCCCCCTTCCATGCGCCGGGCGGTGTTTTAACTGCGCCTCTTTTTCACGCGCATAAAAATCAAGTGCCTCATCTGAAAAATCCGCAATCTTAATTATGTTTGCCATCGTTTCTATGTGCTCCTTCTTATGCGTAAGTTCGAATCAGCCAGCGTAAGCGCTTCTTGGTCTCTGTAATCAACACCATATTACGTGCTAACGGCTGTCCGCTTCCGCCAGCCCATTGTGCCGCTTCCTTGGCTGCTTCCTTTTCTTTTTTCTTTATCCAGCGAATCTGTTTTTTCTTTAACACTTTTTTCTGCTTTGCCGACAACCCTTTATAAAGCAGTTTGTATACACGATTGAGTTCTTTGTCCCAGATTTTGAATTCTTTGTAAGAATCTTGATTCATTTCAAGCTGCAGACCATCATACTTAAAGTTCTTTTTGCATTTGCGGTATATTTTATTGTAGCTTCGAATCAATGTCACCTGTCTTTTGCTCTGCTTTTTCACCGCCGCCGATGCAGGAACCGCCATAGAAACTGCGGTCGTTGTAATTAACATCATAAATATCATAACATATGTGATTATTTTTTTCATAAGTCAAGCACTCTCCTTTTTCTATTGATATTTCTTCTTTTATCATAGAATGTTATGTGCGTGACGTCAAGGTCAAGTGTTCTCTGCATGCTTTTTGTTTTTCGGTAATTCTTTAGAAATGGTTTGTGTCTTGTGGGCGCTCTCGCTAATTGAGTGCGTAGCGGTATGGGCACTGAAACTACCAGTGCCCATACCGACGTACTCAAACCCACTCGTCACAAACCATTTCTAAAGAATTACCGGAATTCAAACACCATTGCATCGAACCTTTGACTCAATTCAAACAATCCTATTCTCTTTACAGCATAATATATAATTGATTTGCATAGGTCAGAGGATTCACCCCCATACAACCTAATTCATCAGAAAAAGGGAAAATAGTTGTCACAGAACCGATTAACCAACTTAGAATGATTAAATCGTGGCAAATTTTTTATGTTGATTTTTCTTCACACCGGGTCACCCTTCACTGCAAATACGACGTTGACACAATTGTGCGGACTTCTTTTTCCGAAATCGAGTCGCTCTTATGTGCCTATCCGTATTTTTCCAGCCCGACAAAAGGTATGTTGATTAATTTTTATGAAGTTGCTTCCCAGACCAATGATGTTTTTGTCATGAGCGACGGAAAAAGTATCCCAATTAGCCGACGTAAATCCAAAGAAGTTTTAGATGCCTATTTTACGTTCCGGTTTGAAATGTTACGAAATGGAGGTGGCAAATGATGCTGTCTTTTTATCGATTGGCGGAAGTCGCCATTTATTCCCTGCTGAATTTTCTTCCTTTTCTTGCTCTGGCACTTTATCCGTTCCGGCACAGTCTTCGTTTTTCGATAAAAACAACATTTTTTTTGATTATTCTTGTAACAATTTTGCAGCTTTTTCTCGGTGCATGGGCTGCCTTTGCTCCCGGAAACAACGCCGGAACCATCAGTGCAGTAAGCACCATCCTGTATGCTGCTTTTTATTTTCTTGCCATAAAAAAACACTTTGGCAAAACGTTTTTTACACTTTTAATGATTTCAAATCTTGCGAGCCTCGCTGTAATTTCGTCAAAGACCATAGAAAATCTTTTCTTCCCTGACCTCGCCGTACAAAGTTACCGCTGGTCTTTTTCTCTCATGCTTGCTGTGGTAGAAATAATTCTTGCTATTCCTCTGTTTTTCTATATGAAAAAAGTGTATACACCGGCAGTAGAAAAGGAGCCATCCGGCTTTGAGTGGCGGTATTTGTGGGTAATTCCTGCCACCTTTTATGTGATGTGGTATTATGCGTTCTACGGAAATGCTTCCAAAACAAGTCTTGAGGTTGCCCTGCGTCCGAAAAACACGATGTTTTTATTTATTATCAATGTCGGTGCCATTTTCATTTACTATGTCGTTACACGACTGATTTTGGAGCAGACCAAAACCCTCCTGCTGACTGAACGCAACCATGAATTGACCATGCAGACGGTACAATACGAAAATTTGCAGGAGAAAATCACAGAGGTGCGCCGAGCCAAGCACGATGTCCGCCACCATATCACACTTATGCAGGAATACCTGAATACGAAAAACTATACTGCTCTGAGTGAGTATCTAAAACAGTACAGAATGAGTTTACCAGACGATACGCCGGTACAGTTCTGCGCAAATCCTGCCGCCAATGCCGTGCTTGTATATTTTGCACAACAGGCCAAAGAGCAGGGTATTACCTATCTCGTAAAAACAGAAATTCCGGAAAAATCAACATTCCGGAAACCGACATTTCGGTTCTCCTCGGCAACCTATTGGAAAACGCTGTAGATGCCTGCAAATCGGAACAAACACCAGACAAAAAAATCATCGTCCGCGCAAATACTGACGGTGGCTCACTCTGTATCACCGTAGATAACACTTTCACCGGAACGCTTGCACATACCCCAAATGGGAATCTGGTTTCCACCAAACATAAAGGGCTTGGGCTTGGAAGCCGCTCCGTAAAAAATATTGTGAACCAGCATGGCGGCATATGCCGGTTCGAGGCAAAGGATGGAATGTTTTACGCTTCTGCGCTGTGCCAGATGGGGGAGTGAAGGGGGCTATAACTTTTTAATAAGCAATTCTTGTTTTATTAAATTAACACATTCATCTATCTTATTAATGACCGTTTCGCAACTAGATGGCACAGCATCTAAATATAAATCTCTTGTATCTTTTCGACATAAAGCAATACCAAGGTTATTTAATGTTTCTCCTTGCGCTAATGTATCTTCAACTTTATTCTTCAAATCATCACTTATAAACAACAGATTTTTATTGTACTTTTCCCTCATTAGCGTATTAGATTCTAGCGGTGCAAACTTCTCTAAATCTTCATTTTGCTTGTATTCATTTCCTCCATCCACAAATAGCATAAAATAATTTCTATATTGCAACAATGCACTATACATATCCTGATATGCCAATACCTTATAGTTTAAAATTGCCATCACTCGTTCTTGCTTGTTTGATTGCCTATCCCTTACAAACTGAACAACCGAACTAATTATTAGTGTTACAATAGCTGATATAACTGGCAAAATGATTGGCATAATGTCTGTTATAAACTGACATTTATCTGTTTCCATTATAAGTATTCCCCCTCTGTTTCTAAATTGCTGTTTTCATCTAAAATTCCGGCATATTAACAAATACTATTTTTTCTCCATCAGCAATTCCTGCATATATATCATGATTTTTACAGCCAATTTCTAAATAATGTTTTACCACATACTTTGATGTAAATGGCATTTCTAAGGAATTCAATTCTGACAGATCAAACCATTTACTAATTCCTTCATTTGAATAGACATTAACATCAACTTCGTCTTTAAGGTCCGCAAAAAAATAATAATTCTGCCTGATTTCTCCGTTGCATCTTCGTAATGTTACATACCTCAGCTCAAGATGCAATAAATCTTTTTCCGTAAGTTCCAATTCTTCATTCAATTCCCGCAGCACACATGCTTTTGCATCATTTAATTCTTCTGGTTCAAAATGTCCTCCAGCAGAGCCTATCCACATATCGTTAACAACTCTGCTGCCCTGTCGATACAAAAGCAGCACCTTATCACCTTTAAAAATGTACAATGATGTCATATTTCTTAGTTTTGCCGTCACACTATCACCCTCCAGTTATTGTCTTTATTACTATTTTTAATTAAAGTAGCATACCAAACATATCGGGTCAAGAATAAAACTACCTCTACACCAAATATTTTTCCACCAGTTCTTCAACAATCTGGGAATTCAAAACTGTCAATTCTGTTTCAAAAGTGAGTATCAAACGTTCTCCCAAATGGATTCCATTTCTCTGATAAGATTCTATTTTCTTTACAGCAGATTTGGCATACTCCGGTTTGTCCATCATACCTTCATGCTCCCAGTAAATTTCTTTCCGCGTTTTTTTCGATAAAAACGTAAAATCCGGGTATACCGTACCATATCCTTTCAAATATAGGGGCTTTTCATACTGATATAAAATGTTGTTTCTGTAGAAATAATCCGCAAGAATTTTCTCTGACTTTGACCTGACACGTTCACCTTTTTCTGTCACAATTTCAGCGGTTCCCTCGTAAAATTCTTTGCCGTGATATTCGCTGTCATACCACTTAGCAAGTTCTTTCTCCCATATTGGCTCAACCGGTGTAACTAATAACTGCCTTTGTGTATGCAGCGATGTATAAATCTTTTCGATCTCATCATCTGAATAGTCCCTCGTTATCCTTTCTATCTGCCGAAGTCTTGCTTTAGCTTTTTTCAGCACACTCTGATTATACTTCTTTTGAGCAAGCAGCTTTGGCAGTTCGGAATCTATTTTTGAAATATAAGTTCCTTCATTATCTTCTACACAATGGTAATATCGAACCTTATTTTTGTCTTTTGATATCCGCAGATTTCCTTTCGGTACAGATTTCAATTCGTTCTCTACCTTGCTGCAAATCATTTCTAAGTTTTTTTGCTCCTTTAATAACAATTTTTTTAATCCTTGCATTTATCCACCTCTTTCATATGACTTTATTTACAAAATACTTAAATCCAGTCAACTCATATATCTATTTTTGTTGACCTTTTTTCGCTTTTCTATTATTTTAGTCAACTATTTTGTTAACTAAAATGACTTGTTTGGGAAAAAATATGATTCCAGTCAACCATTTTACATTCAAAAGTTGACCGCCACCGCAAATACACAATTTTAAGTCACCCACTCCCCCAAAAATGGTTGACCGCCATCGCAAATACTCAAATTCCAGTCACCACATCCAACAAAAATGGTTGACCGTAATATAGAAAATTAGAATCTAAGTCACCTAAGACCAAAATATAGAAAAACACCGGGAACATTTCTGTTCCCGATGTTGTGATAACTCTGTTTCCAAAAACTAACGTTTGGAGAACTGTGGTGCACGACGAGCTTTCTTCAAGCCGTATTTCTTTCTTTCCTTCATACGTGAATCACGAGTAAGGAATCCGGCCTTTTTAAGAATCGGTCTGAAATCAGCATCTGCTTCATTCAAAGCACGAGCGATACCATGACGGATAGCGCCTGCCTGACCTGTGAAACCGCCACCTTTAACAGTAACTTTTACATCGTATTTGTCAGCAGTGTTTGTAGCTTCCAAAGGCTGACGAGCGATGATTTTCAAAGTCTCAAGACCAAAATAATCGTCAATATCTTTTTTATTAATTGTCACTTTACCGGTACCTGGTGTAAGGTATACACGAGCGATACTGGATTTTCTTCTTCCTGTTCCGTAAAATGTTGAACTAGCCAATGTTATCTCTCCTTTCTACACCTCATTAAATGTCCAATGTTTCCGGTTTCTGTGCTGCATGGTTGTGCTCCGGTCCTGCATATACGTGCAGTTTCTTAAGCATCTGGCGTCCCAAAGGTCCCTTTGGAAGCATACCCTTTACAGCGTGAGTAATTACAAATTCCGGTTTCTTCTGCATCATTTCTCTCAATGTAGCTTCTTTCATTCCGCCTACATATTCAGAGTGATGATAGTAAATCTTCTGATCCAGTTTCTTACCTGTAACCTGAATCTTCTCTGCATTTACTACGATTACATAGTCGCCTGTGTCAATGTGCGGTGTATAAGTTGGTTTGTTTTTACCTCTTAATACATTCGCAACTTCTGATGCGAGACGTCCCAAAGTTTTTCCTTCAGCGTCTACAACATACCATTTTCTTTCCACTGTGGATGGACTTGCCATAAAACTTTTCATCCTTGGAATCCTCCTTATTTAGTTCTTGCTTACTAGGTTTTGCAACGCAAAACTGGTTCGGCTGTTTTCCTTGTTACATGCGTATTCTCGTTACCGGGGCATGGAACGACAAAACACGCCATACTCGTATAGTATACGATACCAAAGTGCCTCTGTCAAGATTTTTTTCTTGACGCAGACCATTTCTATGAGCCATATATGATAATGTCCTAATATACCACAAAGGAAAATGTCCCAGTGT
>ERZ779880.329-NODE-329-length-65908-cov-3.423489_pt1 | contig 65908 bp, 49 predicted proteins | sample MGYA00511555_ERZ779880 | MGnify/ENA primary metagenome ERZ779880 (study PRJEB29588, sample SAMEA2145815) | human gut metagenome | biome: human gut; feature: human-associated habitat; material: faeces | place: Denmark | collected 2008/2010 ... | reverse complement strand
AAAAGCCATAATGGTTGCAGGTGCATGCCAATGGTCAGGAGCCGTCACCAGTATGGCATCGATATTTTTATCTTCCAATATCTTACGAATATCCTTTTCCGTCTTCGGATTGCCTCCAACTTTCTTTACGGCAGCAACCCCTTTTGCCAATGCTTTTTCTTCCACATCGCAAACGTAACGCATTTCCACATCCTTACGACTTTGGAAATTGCGAGCCATACCGGCACCACGGCCATTGGTTCCCATAACGGCCATATTCACTCGTTCGTTCGAACCCATAATATTCGCATAACTCTTGGCACTGGTCGCTTTGAACGACATACCGCCGATGGTCAGACCCACACCCGTTGCGGCGACTTGTTTGATAAAGCCTCTTCTTGTTGTTGTATTTTTCATGTCTCTGTTTGTTTTTTAATTATTTCAACTTTCTGATTTTTACATTTTTAAAAGAAACGACATCCCCGTGATCCTGCAAAAGAATATGCCCTTTTTCCACATCTCCAAACATAGGTTGGCAATTCTTATACTTGCTCAATTGCCAGGTTTCCTTATACAATTGGCTGCTACGGTCGAATGTCAGGATTTTCTTTCCATTCAAGTAATGTGTGACTTTCGAACCTTTAGCGACAATACGGGCCTGATTCCATTCACCTATCGGATTTACCTTTTTAGCGGATGTCGGGAACATATCATAAAGGCCACCTTCCAAGCGATTTCCGTCACGTCCTAATTTCCCGTCCGGGTGGTTTTCGTCATCCATGATTTGATACTCCAACCCTAACCAACCCCCTTTTTCGTACTTGGTGAAGAAATATTTAATTCCGCTATTGGCTCCTTTCGTGATACGGAAATCCACTTTCAGGTCGAAATCCGAATATTGTGCACGCGTAATGATATCGCCACCTCTTTTACCATCCTGTTTACGAACCGTCATTACTCCGTTTTCAATCTCCCAACCGAATGCAGGCGGGACATCTTTCCCGACAGAAGTCCATCCATCCAGATTCTTTCCATTAAATAGCAGCACCCAGCCTTCTTTCTTTTCCTTGGCTGTAAGCTGATTGTCTTGTGCCTCGACACTTCCTGTCCACGTAAACAGAAGTGCGGCTAAAAATACAAACACTTTTTTCATCTCCATTTCTATTATTTTGTTCTTACTACAATGAATTTCAAACGATCTCCTCCTGCCTTTTGAATACTATGTTTTGAACCAGGAGGACAATAGCAGGATGAAAGCGCTTCAACAATACGTTTTTCATCGTTAACCGTTACTTCCGCTTTCCCTTCCAGTATAAAAAAGACCTCCTGCCCGGCATAATCGTCTTGCTTGTATAGATGTGAATCCGAAAAAACATGTAACTGGGCATTCAAACCTCCAGCCGACATTTCTTTTGTCAGATACCACATATTTAGCCTCCCGCCTTTTGGGGTATGAAGCGAATGATCAAAGGGGATCAAGCAGTCTTTCATAGAATAATTCTTTTTCCCCGGTAAAAAAGGTTTTGACAATTTTCCCCGTATCTCACGCTTGAACATAAGATACCTGATCGGTTTATCGTCTACCCTTCGAATATTATGAGAAGAGCTTCCCGGAGCATAAAAGGCATCCCCCTGATTGAGAACATGCTCTTCGCCATTCAGATGAACGACGGATGTCCCTTCTACCATGTAAAAGAGTTCGTCTTCAAAATGAGAATGAGGTTCATGTGTCTTTATTCCCTTATCCACACACGACATCTTTACTGAAAGAGTATCCGCAATTCCGTCAGCAGGAATAAACCAGAAAGCCCAGCCTGTCTTATTCTTAATCACACGCTCATCTGAAAAAGAGGTTATACAATCCGATATTGTGTACCTTTTCTCATTTATTTGTGCAAAAGATGTACAGACGGCCAATAACAAGAAGCTTAAAGCAACACTTATTTTATTCATGGCATTAGCAAATTATGAGTTTATAATGAGGGTGCAAATACACCCTCATTATATCAATTACAACTGCGTATATCCCTTATTCTGGATAATTTTACCAGGATTAGACTGCATGACAGTCATCGGAATAGGATAAGCAAGAGCATCATCACTCCAAGTAAAATCGGAATAACCGTCAAACTTTTGTTCAGCAGTCATCACATCCTTTGCCCGTCCTGTACGCACTAAGTCAAACCAGCGATGATTTTCGAAAGCCAGTTCCACGCGACGTTCTTTTTCGATAGCCAATAACAGGTCGTTGGAGGTTGAGAAATCTGAAAGCGTGTAATCCCGTAATAAATCCGCAGCAGGTGTAATGTCCGGATCTCCCGGCGTATTACGTGCACGTTCTCTAATTTTATTTACATAGTCAATAGCAGTCTGTTTATCACCATTCGTACGAACAAGTGCTTCGGCATATAAAAGATAAATATCAGCCAACCGCAATTCGATCCAGTTGTTATCGTTGTCCGAACCGCTTGTTGAAACATCATAATATTTGCAGACATATTTTTCATTTTCCCAAGCTCCCGTCTTCGCATTCGTCCAACCGTCACGCATGGAAACGTATTTACGCGGATCACCCACTTCATAAGCATTGGACATATCTTGCGTAGGGGAATTTTCACCACCTTTATCTCCCACCAACACAACTTCTTTATCAGAAAAACGAGGTGCAAAGTTATTGTTCCAAGGACTACCAGTAGCTCCGCCTTGCGTTCCTTTCTTATATTGGACCTCAAAAAGCGATTCCGACGTGTTCTTGTTGGATACTTCAAACAAATCTTTATAGGTTGGGACCAAAGAATAACGAGAATTACCAATTACCGATTTAAATTGGTCTATTGCTAATTTATAATACTCCTCCCCTTTATTCAGCGGATAGCCTGCCATCGTCATATAGACTTTACCCAATAAAGCCGTTGCTCCTCCTTTCGTCACACGCCCGATATCAGTAGAGCCGTATGATTCAGGCAAATTACTTTCCGCATATTTCAAATCTTGAATTATAAGATCATACATTTCCTGAAGAGAAACTCTTCCCATGTCATAAGCTTCCGTTTGTGTGATCTCCCTATCGACTTTAATAGCACCAAGTAATTCACCATTCACTCCGTATCCACCGAATATACGATTCAGATAAAAATAAATTAATGCACGCAGGAATCGTGCTTCTGCCGTATATTGAGCTTTCAATACTTCACTTTTAAATTCAATATTTTCAATCCTTCCAATCACGATATTGCAGCGCAGAATCGTTTTATAACTATCATCCCAACAGCTGGCCAAGAAATTATTTTCTGGCAATAAAGGAGATGAAAATTCATCAATTCCTTTTTCATTTGCCGGATTTCCACTTAACCAAGAATAGGTTGTGTTATCAGAGCGAATTTCTCCTAATCTGACATATGTTTGGTTATAAAGGGAGCGTAAATTCGCATAAGCGGACAATACTGCCTGGTTCATATCGGTTTCAGTCTTATAAAATCCTTCCGAGTTAAGATCCGAAGGAGGATTTTTGCTAATGAAATCATCACTGCAAGACATACATAAAACAGATAATACAAATAACAAATATATCTTTTTCATAATGATATAGTATTAAAGATGATTAGAACGTAATATTAGCACCAATTATAAACGAGCGTGCAGCCGGATATCCTAAATAGTCACCACCTTGCGCAAGACCACTTTCACTACTGGTTTCAGGATCATATCCTACATAATTCGTAATCGTAAAGAGATTTTGTCCCGTCACATAAAGACGCAGTCCTTTCATTTTCATCTTATCCAAAACTTTCTGGTCGAAATTATAGCCGAGCGTCAAGTTTCTCAATCGCAGATAAGATGCATCTTGTACCCAAGCAGAAGAAGGATCACGTTGCCAACCAGACGGTGTACGGGTCGGACGAAAATGTATACCATCACCCGGTTGATCTTTCGATTGCCAACGTCCCAATTGTTCGATCATACCGTTACGGTCGCCATGATAGATTCCGCACATACGTTTGTAAAAGCTGAAAACTTCTGCTCCATAAGAACCTGTAAACTGAATATCCAATGTAAAATTCTTATAACTGAAAGAGTTGCTAAATCCTGCTGTAAACAACGGATTATTGTCTCCTAAGATCGTTTTATCATTCTGATCCAGCACTCCATCTTTATTTACATCCTCATAACGGCCATCTCCCACTTTGTCGCCACTTAAATGTGGATATTTAGCCAATTCTTCTTCACTCTGGAAAACTCCGATATATTTATAGCCATAAAAACTGGCAATCGGATACCCAGGCTTTGTGATAAATGCATTATTCGCATTTGCAGCACTTCCATATATAGGACGTCCATCCACTCCCACTTCCAACACTTTGTTTTTATTAAACGAAATGTTGAAATTACTGGACCATGCAAATTCGCCTGTCAAATTTTTAGTATTCAACGTGAACTCCATACCCCGGTTCTGAACCTTACCTATATTTTGCATCTGGGTAGAATAGCCCGTTATGGTCGGTACAGGAACATTCAACAGCAAATCGATTGATTGGCTGTCATAAAAATCACCTTCCAAGCGAATCCGATTATTGAACAATCCTAATTCAAAACCTAAATTATATTGACGCGTACGTTCCCAACCCAAATCATCATTCGCCATCGTACTAGGATTAACCGCATTCTGAACAGCATCTCCTGTTGGGTAAAAACCTGTAGACAACAAACCGATAGCAGAATAATTACCAATCCGGTTATTACCGGAAATACCGAAACTTGCACGAATCTTCAAATCACTGATTTGTTTCACATCCTGCATGAACTTTTCCTGCGAGATACGCCATCCCAGTGAAACGGACGGAAAAGTTCCCCACTTCGTGTTTTTACCAAAACGAGATGAACCATCACTACGGAGAGTCGTTGTCAGCATATAACGATTATCATAAACATAATTGATACGTCCCAGGTAAGAGATCATAGAATATTCTGATTCGTCACTCGTCAGAGCATACATGGTTCCTGCATTCAAGGTCGTGATATTATCATTTGCATACCCTCGAGCTTCTCCTTTCATATGTTCGTATGTATGAGATTGAGTCGTATATCCCAACAATGCATTAAAACTATGTTTGTCAGCCAAAGTAAACGAGTAATTCAAAGTGTTTTCAATCACCCAATCACGGTCTGTCCACCGTTCATTAATACCTTTTGCTGGACGGGGAGCCTTCGAAGAATCGAAATCAACATAAGAAGGTTCGAACTTCTTCTGGATATTATCCTGTATTCCACCATTAATGCTGATACGATACTTCAAATTTTTAATAATTTCCCACTCGGCAAAAATAGTTCCTAACCATCCGTGACGTTTCCGCTTGTTCATCACCTGCTCGGCAATACCGATCGGGTTAGCAACATCACCGGCCAAAATTTCCGGATTACGGACCATCGAACCGTACGTTCCGTCTTCATTATGCAAAGGATAAATAGGAGGTAAATTCAAAGCATACAGTACAGGAGAGTCTTTTCCATTTGCCTGCTCCGTCCCATCCGCACTATAGGCCATCAAGCTCATCCCAACATTCAAGCAATCTGCAATTTTGGAAGAGACGTTTGTACGAAAATTAAAGCGCTCATAATCAGTATTCAACACAATACCATCCTGACTAGTATAGCTACCAGAGAATGTATAACGTGTATTTTCCGAACCACCCGAAACCGATAGTTCATACTGTTGCATTAAAGCATTGCGATACAGCAGGTCCTGCCAGTCGTTATCTGGCATTTGTGCCACTGAAGCCGGATCAAGGAAATTATATTTATAACTGCCTGTTCCGTCCGGTATCATATATTGGCTACTTGCTCCGGAATAAAGAGCACGACGGGAGTTCGGATCATTGATGGAATGCGGAGACTGGTCCGGGTCCGAAGAAATGACTTTCGCATCCAGCCAAGCCTGGTTACGTCCGTCAATAAACCATTGTACATACTGGTCGCGGTTCATCATTTCGATTTTCTTTTCGCGCTGTTGAAATCCAACATATGCATTCAACTGAACAGTCGGTTTACCTATTTGTCCTTTCTTTGTCGTAATAATAACAACACCGTTAGCACCTCTCGAGCCATAAATAGCAGTAGAAGAAGCATCCTTCAACACCTGTATGCTCTCAATATCGGAAGAATTCAATAAACGAAATGCACCTCCTTCCATCGGATAGCCGTCAACAACATAAAGTGGATCGTTAGACTGCGTGATAGAACCTGTGCCACGCACCTTTATCGTCAGTCCCTCACCACCTGGAGCTCCGTTCGTTTGCTGGATCAGTACACCGGGAACCTGTCCTGCCATTGCCTCTCCAAAGTTCACAGCCGCCCTGTTTTTCAAATTTTCAGAAGAAACTGAAGCGACGGCAGTCGTTACATCCGACTTTTTTTGCGTACCATAACCGACAACGACTACTTCATCCAGCATTTCCGTGTCCTCACGCAGTTTTACATTAATGCTTTGCAGATTTCCTACTGTAACTTCCTGAGGAGCATATCCAATATAGCTGACTAGTAGAATACTTTTAGAAGAAACTTCCAATGTAAAATTACCATTCAGATCCGTTATCGTTCCATTAGTCGTCCCCTTTTCGACAATATTAGCTCCAATAACAGGTTCACCCGTCGAATCGACAATTTTACCGGAAATCTTTTTCTTGTTCTGGGTAACAGATTGGGATTTCTGAACCAATGTGATATAATTATTTTCAAATCGATACCCAATCCCAGTACTCTCAGCTACCTGCTCCAAATAATCAGATATCTTTGCAGACTTCTTTCGAAAAGACACGGTCTTATTGACATCCACATCCTGATCCCGAAACACAACCAGATAGTCGGTCTGTGCCTCGATTTCTTTGACCAGTTGTTTAATAGTCATGCTATTCTGGCTGATCTTGATTTCAATATTCTGTGCACCGGCCTCTTCTGCCATTAATTGACATACACAAACAAACAAAAGAAAAAGTGATATTCTCATAATTCTAAAAAAAACTTTAATGCGGTTATTATGCACAATAAAGGACTGTAACAAAGTTTTTCTTTTCATATCTTTGTTCTAAATTTAAAGTGAATACTAAAAAATTACGACTTGTGTTTGCTTTAACTCTTGCGGCAGTTGTTGGTAGCTTCTGCCGCTTTTGTTTTTCTACTGTTCTTTCATCATAGGCTATACGTTTTTATGTTTGACATGTTCTTATTTTAAGGTCACTATGTTCCGCTCTGTGTCTTTCTCTACTTTAAATTTGCGGATTTGCTGCAATACGCGGAAAACATCGTCAAGACTGTCGCGCTGCCTGAATTTTCCCGTATAAGTATCTTTGAATAAAGATGTGTCTTTTACTACGATCTTTACGTCATAGTAAAGTTCCATTTTTTCCAGAATATTGATCAAAGGTTCATTTTCAAAGGCATATATACCGTCAAGCCATAAAAAATGAGCTTTCAGGCGAATCGGTTCTACCTTCATCTTTCCGTTCGAGACAGTCACTTGTTGATCCGGTTCCAAAATGATCCCGTCAGATTCCTTATTCCGGAAAAAGACGCGTACGGAACCTTCCAACAAACTGGTTTGTACATAGCCGGTCGCAGGATAGCTGCACACGTTAAATTGGGTGCCTAAAACTTCCATATCGACATCATGCGTAGAAACAATGAAAGGGCGGGAAGGGTCTTTCGCCACTTTGAAGAAGGCTTCTCCTTCGATCGTAACATTCCTTTTATCATCGGTAAAACGGGCTGGATAGATCAACTTCGACTTCGCATTCAGCCAAACTTCCGTCCCATCCTGCAAGACCAGTTGTGCCCGCTGTCCGGCAGGAGTGTACAGAGTATTCATCACATTCTCCGATAAAAACTCCGCTTGCTCAGGCTGTGCATACCAATATGTCAATATACTTGTTGAAACGACTAATATCAGGATAGCAGCCGCATACCCGATCCGGCGTGTCCAACGCTTCCACATCACGGAGTGTTGCTTTTGCAAAATAAAGCGGTCGTATTTCTGTTTGCCGATTGTTTTATCCTGCACCTGATGTCCTAAGTTCAACAAGGCATATAGATTTTGATACTCTACAAATTCTTTTTTGAGTTCTTCACTCGCCTCGACATCGCGCAGCAGGGATAGTCGCTCTTCCGTGGAAAGTTCCTCATAAAAGTATTTATGTATCCGTTCGTTCATATTTTCCGCTTTTGTTCTTAATAAACGGATCAAGGAACCAAAACCCCCAAGAGGATAAACGTTTTTTTTTAATTAGCGAGTAAAAATATTAATAAAGGGAGATAGTCTTTCAATTCGCTTTTAATTTTTTTATAGGCAATAGCCATTTGATTTTCAACAGTTTTAAGGGAAATATTCAATTCTGCAGCTATGTCTTTCTGTTTTTTCCCCTCTATTTTGCTTTTGATAAAAATTTCCCGACATTTTTTAGGCAAAGAGTCTACCACTTCAGTAATGATCCGTTCGATATCCTGCTCGGAGAGTAGAGACTGATCGAATAATTCCAAGGAGGCAAGTTTCATCCGCAAAGTAGCCTGATACTCTTCCTGTATCAGGTTGACAGCTTCCTTTACAACAATGCGGTGACGTAAAAGGTCGATACAACGGTTTTTGATCGAAGTAAAAAGCAGGGCAACCAGATTCACATCATAAGCCAAGATCTCTTTTTTTTTCCCACAATTCGGTAAATACGTCCTGGACGATATTTTCTGCGTCTTCTTCTGACACGACATACTCCAGAGCGAAATATTTCATCCGGGAAAACCAAGAGACATATATTTCTTCAAAATGGTCGGATAGTATTTTCTTTTCAACCAGCATCTTTCTTCTGTGTGAATAAAATCACGGCGTTCTCGATCTCCAAACTTTAATCTTTAAATTATTATATAGAGTGTGAGAGCTGTGACTTATCTATCAGAAAGGCTCTGGAAAACCGTAGAAGTAAATAAGCAACATACTCCCACACCATATTTACGGATACGATGCGGGATATGCTAACTCATTCTTCTTCTATAAATTTTCCAGATTTTTTCTGAAAGAATCAGTTAAACAACGCAATTGTGCTATTTGCACAATGCAAATATAATAATAGTTATTGGTTAGACAAGTAAACTGTATATTGTATTCAAGACAAACGTATCTAATTTTTAGTCGATAGCTGTGCATGAGGTACAAAAATTATCAGTTTGTTATATATTACCCTTACGGACAATTTGAATTGTATGAAAATCGATCTAAACAGCATAGTATTTTCGATTCGAACCAATAATTTTTTGATGGTTTTACAATAAGGCAATCTCTCGGCAAGATAAAGGAAGTGCGTCAGCCGGATATACATTCTTATCCCAAAGTTTGTTTGCGCAATACGTAGGCGGGGCAAAAAAGCTCCAAACAGCGTTTCTCGGATATAGTTGAGAAAGAGCTTTAACAGACTATTTTTAAGCTTTTCTATTTGTTTTATGTACATTTGTACATTGATTATACATTCATATTCACCAGCATGAATCAACATCCGGAAATCTTAAGACAGCTAAAAGAAGGATCTTACAAAGCGTTCAATACTTTATATGAACAATATTTTGATTTATTATATGGCTTTATCTTCGGACTCACCCGTTCGCACGAACAAACCAGTGAGCTGGTACAGGAAGCTTTTATAAAAGTATGGATCAACCGACAAAAAATAGATATGGATTTATCTTTTAAAGCGTGGCTGTTTAAAATGGCACAAAACCAATTGAAGGACCAACTGAAAAAACAGTTCAACAATCCTGTTTTTGAAGATTACCTGATTCATTGCTCCAATGAACAATTATCCATCAACGAACAGGATAGTTTTGATTTCGAGGCATTCAATCAATCATTGGCTAAAGCAAAAGAAAAACTGTCCCCCAGGCAGGTTCAGATATTTGAACTGACAAAAGAACAAGGACTGTCCGCCACAGAAGTTGCCAACAGATTACAAATATCAGAACAGTCTGTTTATAACTACCTTCATCAGGCATTAAGCATTCTCAGAAAAGAAATGTCTACTTTCTATATCTTGTTTTTCATGTTCTTCTTACATTCATGAATATCTCTATAAAGATATGTTTTACAACATGCGAAATTATCAAGTAGATTTTCTCTTTTCCATCGTATTACCTATAAACAATCTATTACTATGGTTCAAGAGGAGATTAAGACATTACTCAAAAAATATTTATATGGACAACTCACAAATGAGGAAGTTGTACAGCTGAAAACACTTATCCAAAATATGGATGACCGTTCTTTAGAACAAAATCTATCCCAACTATGGGATACCTGTCATGTTTCTGGAAAAAGAAATATCGAGGCATTTGATACTATCTCGAAAAACATGAAGAAGATCATCCTACCACAAAAAAAGATAAGTTTATTAGGATATTTGGGAAAAATCGCTGCAGCCGCAATCTTTTTATTACTTATCACTTTAACTAGCTATCTCTATATAGATAAGATAAATATACAAACAGCGATCACACAAATGTACACAATATCTGCCGAAAAGGGAGAACATGCATCGGTAACCCTCCCCGACGGGACAAAAGTTTATCTCAATGCAAAATCCACCTTATCCTATCCGGCTTCTTTCTCACTGAATGAAAGAACCGTCCAGCTAACCGGAGAAGCCTATTTTGAAGTAGTACATGATGCAGCTACTCCTTTTATTGTAAAAACCGAAGAAATCCAAATAAAGGTATTGGGAACGACTTTCAACCTATATGCTTATCCAGACGATTCATGGTTCGAAGCCTCCTTAATCGAAGGCAGTATAGAAGTTACCCCTTATAAAAATCCAGAAAAACAAGTATATCTTTCCCCAAACCAAAAAGCCCGTTACAACCATGAAACAGGAGAAATAAACGTAATGAGTACGGACTTGAGAGTTGAAACAGCCTGGAAGCGGGGAGATCTAATTTTCAGAAATCAACCATTCAAAGAAATAATCGGGCAATTGGAAATATTCTATGGAGTCAATATAACTACAGATGGAGAATGTCCGGAAGAACTATTTACAGGAAGCTATCATGAGAACGACATCATCCAAGTTTTGAAAAACCTGCAACAACATTATACATTCAAATACCAAAAATCAGGAAATGAGATCTCTCTAAAATTCACTAAATAATCATTTTAAAGGAACAGGCATTATGAATTCTTCTTAAAAAAAACCGGAGAACCTATACAGTTCTCCGGCAAAGTCAATACTTTAAACACAAAAGCCGAACCACCACGTAAGGCTTCAAGTATCAACAAATAATTATTTAAATCTATGTACTATCTAATTATCCAACGCAGTTTAGTGTGTAAAGATACTATTTTCAGATTTATACCGCTGCTACTTATCTCTATTTTTTTAGTGTGTCCGACAGAAATCTACGCACAAAACGCTCACATAAGTATTTCTGTTAAGAACGTTTCACTCAAAGAGTTATTAACAAGTATCGAAAAACAGTCCGATGTCAGGTTTTCTTATATAGAAAAGAATCTCGATCACAAAAAGGATATTACTATCAATATCCAAGATGAACCAGTCGAAAAGTTACTGGATCGTATCCTCCCCGATAAAGGAATGGAATATACCCGAACAGGAAATACGATTGCCATCAAACTTATCCAGACACAAAAGGATAAGCTAAAAAAAGTGAGCGGAACGATCACTGACAACAAAGGTGAACCAATCATCGGTGCTAATGTGGTACAAAAAGGAACAACCAACGGTATCATCACAGATATAGACGGTAACTTTTCTCTTGAAATACCGGAAGGAGCAACTCTTGTCATATCTTACATAGGCTATTTATCCCAAGAAATTCATACGGGAAACCAATCTGTCTTTATTCTCAAATTGGCAGAAGACACACAAAATCTGGAAGAGGTTGTTGTTGTCGGATACGGTGTCCAAAAGAAAATCAACTTGACGGGTTCCGTTGAAAACATCACAGGATCAGATTTGGCGAAAAAACCTGTGGGACAAACCTCGATGGCTTTACAAGGGATGTCATCAGGTGTTACCGTCCAACAAACATCAGGACAGCCAGGTAAAGATAACGGAACCATCCGCATACGCGGTATCGGCACATTAAGTTCTGCCAATCCTTTGATTTTAGTCGACGGTATCGAATCTGATATCAATTCTGTAGATCCGAGTGACATCAAAAGTATATCAGTTTTGAAAGATGCGGCATCGGCTGCAATCTACGGTTCGAGAGCTGCAAACGGGGTTATCCTGATAACAACAAATCGTGCAGAAAAGAGTTCTTTCAAGATCAACTATGATAACTACATCGGCTGGCAATCCCCCACATCCATGCCGCAAAATGTTTCAGGATATGACCATATGGTGATGATAAACGAAGCAAACCGAAATGTAGGAAAAGTAGAACCTTTTACACAAGAATATATCGATGAATATCGCAAAAATGTACCATCGGACCTCTATCCTGAAACTGATTGGAGGAAAGTAATGCTGAAAGAAAAAGCCCTACAGCATAATCACCATGTCAGTATCAACGGAGGAAGAGAAAAAGTAAGTATCTTAGGATCACTTTCTTATCTAAATCAAGACGGTATAACGATCAACACGAATTATGAACGTGTAAACCTACGATTGAATTCCGATATAAACCTTCACAAAAGGCTCTCCGCTAATTTTGATATTTATTTTATGACAGATGACAATGCTACTCCTTCTGCCGGCATGCCCTGGTATTTCCTTAACCGTTATCCTAATAATCTGCAAGGTAAAAATGAGGATGGCTCCTGGGGAATCGGATGGGACGGAACAAATACCTGGGCACAAGAGACCGATGGAGGAATGACTCATGAAAAAAATTATTCTGCCAACATCAACTTCAAAGTCAATTACCAACCTATTGATGGTTTAAACCTAAGTTTCCAATATGCTCCTAAATGGAATTTCGTCCACTACAAGAAGTTCGGAAAAACGGTTAACTTATACTATCCAAGCGGAGATTTATATAATCCAACCCCATATAGGGCAAATATGACTGAAAAATACAGCAAGAATGTAACCAATAACCTAAAAGCTTTGATAACTTATGACAAATCATTCGATGCCCATAACTTATCATTATTGGCGGGGTTCGAACAAATAGATTTCCGGGGAGACTGGCTAAACGGATTCAGGGATCAATATTTATTGGAGAATTATGAAGTACTGAATGCCGGCTCACCAGCAAACCAAGTAGCAACAGGTTCTGCCAGCGATTGGGCATTACGTTCCGTATTCGGCCGTATAAATTATAACTACAATCAAAAATATCTTCTCGAAGCCAATATCCGCTACGATGGATCCTCCCGTTTTGCCACAGGATTAAAATATGGCGTATTTCCATCTTTTTCTGCCGGTTGGAGAATATCCGAAGAATCCTTCATGAAAGATATAGAATGGATCAATAACCTGAAAATAAGAGCATCTTGGGGGAAATTAGGAAATCAGGATATCGGGAACTATCCATTTGTATCGTCCGTTTCATTGGGAATGGATTATGTTTTCAACGGGGCAGTTTCAGCACCAGGCGGAGCTGTCACAGACGCTGCTAATCCCAACATCACATGGGAATCTACTGCAATGACGAACATCGGATTCGACGCGACCCTTTTTTCCAAACTATCGGTCACAGCGGAATATTATGTTAAAAACACATCCGATATTCTTCTTAAATTACCGATACCTGGAACTTCCGGATTAAATCCGGCTTATCAAAATGCCGGAAAAGTAAGGAATAAAGGATGGGACATTACACTCAGGTATAATGATAGAATAGGTGATTTTGAATATGGGATCGGAGTTAATCTGTCGGATGTCCATAACGAAATAACAGATCTGGCAAAAACAGGGCCTTACATCTACGACCGGACAATCCACAAAGAAGGTTATCCCATTACTTCACTCTATGGATTAGAGGCGGAGGGATTATTCCAAAATGCGGACGAGATAAAAGACCATGCATCCCAATTCGGAACAATATTAGCACCCGGTGATATCAAATATAAGGATCAATCGACAATTGATTCAGACGGTGACGGTATTATGGATAAGGCAGATGGGGTCATCAATGCAGATGACCGAGTGATAACAGGAGACTATATGCCACATTACACGTATGGTATTGACTTTTACGGAAAGTGTAAAAATATAGACCTGTCTTTTCTGTTGCAAGGAGTAGGCAAAGCAGACGGATACATCGACCAACAAGGAGTATTAGCTTTCTATATGGGAGGTACGGCACAAGAATGGCATAAGGATCACTGGACGGAAGAAAATCGGGATGCATCTTATCCACGGCTTACATTCAACTACCCGAACAATGAACAGGTATCTTCGTATTGGATCCGAAATGCCTCTTACCTCCGGTTAAAAAATCTCCAAGTAGGATATACAGTACCCAACCGGTTCGTTAAAAAGATATTCCTGGATTACTGCCGTGTATTCTTCAGTGCACAGAACCTGTTTACCATTACAGGCTTTTATGATGGATTCGACCCGGAAGCACCTATTGGCAGAGGTGATTTCTATCCCATGATGAAAATCTATTCATTCGGGCTTAATGTAAAATTCTAAAAACTAATCACCATGAATAAATATATAAAACTTATAATCGGCGCATTTATTTTCGGATGTATTTCATGTTCAGACTATTTGGAGAAGTATCCATTGGATAAACCTTCGGATGCGACCTTCTATAGTACGGAAAGCGAACTAACGATGGCTATTAACGGCATTTATTTTAAAAGCATGTATTTCCAACAAGCGGCCTCTCCTTTGAACCTTATTTTAGATTGTGCCTCCGATATCGGCTGGGACCGCGATCAAGGCAGCGATCTGCAATTATTAGGCGAAGGATTGCATGTACCTACAAATGAAACTTTTAATAAAATATGGTTCAACTGTTATACCGTGATCAACCAATGCAATATGCTTTTAGCCAATATGCACAAAGCACAGTCTGTCACAGATCCTAAGATACATGCGAGAATAGAAGGTGAAGCCCGTTTTTTCAGAGCTTACCACTATCATTTGCTGGTTAACTTCTTTGGTAATATACCTTTATTGACCGAGCCTCAATCAATTACCGACAAACCTACCCAAACCGACAGAAACCAAGTTTCCGATTTCATTTTAAACGAACTGGAGGAAGCGACCAAGTTATTGCCGGTACAACATACAGGCGATGATATTGGCCGAGTAACTCAAGGGTGTGCACTTTCCATAAAAGCTAGGGAAGCCCTATTTTCCGAAAAATGGGATATTGCAGCCGAAGCTAGTAAACGTATAATAGAATCGGGAGTCTATTCGTTGGAGCCTAACTACAATAATCTTTTCAATAAACAGAATAAGCAAAGCAAAGAAGCTATTTTCTTCGTGCAATACTCGCGTGTAAACCAACAGACCCATGGTGTTCCAGGCAATCTATTCTCACGCATGGCTTCTGGATATTCCAACAAAGTACCAGCACAGTCGCTTGTTGATTCCTATTACTGTACGGATGGCTTGCCTATCAATGAATCTAGTCTTTACAATGCAGCCGCTCCATTCAAAAACAGAGATTTACGGCTAGAAGCAACCATTGTCGTACCTGGTAGTACATTTCAAGGCTATCAGTTCGAAACACATCCTGACAGTTTAGAATGCTGGGACTATAATGTAACTCCTGCTGTACGCAGAAACAATCAAGACGTAACCAATCCCTATGCTACATTCTCCGGATATTGTTGGAGAAAATACACGGATGAGGAACAAACTTTCCGGCTAAAAAGCGAGCTAAACATCATCTTGATCCGCTACGCGGAAGTTTTATTAATGTATGCGGAAGCAGTCAATGAATTAGGAAGAATGGATGATCTTGGATACGAAGCTTTAAAGTTAGTCCGAGAAAGGGCACAAATGCCAGCAATCAAATCGGACACCCAGGAGAATATCCGAAAATTGATTCGTCAAGAAAGAAAAGTGGAATTTGCGATGGAAGGTTTGCGCTTTTTTGATATCAGAAGGTGGAAAATCGCAGAATCTGTAATGAACGGGAAATTGTATGGAAGACCTGTAAGAGATTACCAACCCAACTATATCCCGACATTCGACCAAAACGGCATGCCTCAATATGATGCGTATGCCGGAGCATTACGTTCTTTCGATAACAGAACATTCAATCCTGATAGAGACTATTTGTTCCCGATTCCTCAAAAAGAATTGGATATTAATAAGAATCTAAAACAAAACCCCAATTACTAATTAGAAATCGCCATGAAATACAGACATTTGTATTTCATGGCAGATTTAAACTTAGACAATCAATTTTAAGGCTATATGAAAAGAAGAGACTTTATCCACATCAACATAGCAGCATTAGGAGGCGTGTTAATCAATAATCATTTCTCATATGCACAAGCTATGGAAGAAATATCACAGTCATTTCAATATGTGACGGAACAAAGCGGCTATGACCTGATCATAAACGGAGCCGGACTTTCTGGTTGCTTTGCTGCAATCGAAGCATCCAGGCAAGGAATGAAAGTATTGGTTATCGATAAAAGAACTTCACCCGGTTATGATATCACAGCCAAGAGAAAACTATGGCTAAATACTGCTGGATACGAAAAATGGCCAGATAACCTAGTCCAACTATTCTTTCCGGAAGGAGAAAAAAAAGAGATATTTAATAACCAACTTGGTACACCTTACAACAGTTCTATCGAAAACGAGACACTTCTGTTTGCTGGAAGTTTGAAAAAGGGATTACTCCGCTCCCTCCTCACCAATAATATCGACCTACTACTAATGACCGACGTTTGCGGTATTATTTCCGATCAGAAGAGACAGGTTTCAGGAATAATTGTTGCCTGTAAACAAGGGGTTTATTCCATCCCAACTACAAGGTTCATTGATGCATCAGACAACAATTCATTCACACGACGCTTATTCGGACAATCATATAAACCTAGTAAAGCCGGATTTGTAATAGAAATACAGGATGCAGAATATTTAAATGCCAAATACTTACCTCTTAGTTCTTCTTATGGTCTTTCAGATAACAGACTCGAAATCCATCATGGTAAGAAATCGCAAGACCAATATTTCTTATCTTTTAATTTTCCTGTTGAAACAGACAATCTCAGTGCAATCGAACAGAAAGCAAGGATTATTGCAACACAAATCAGCAAGGATTTCCCTTTGTTAGCAAAAGGCTTGGCAAATGCCAAGCTACGTTATCACGCACAGGAATGTTCCTATTATCTAGACGATTACAAACTTCCAAACATCACCCTAAAAGACTACATTTGTATCGAATCCCGTCCGATAGAACATAGCTACAATTCCATACTCGAACTGATTCAAAATGCTCAGGATATCATTATTGGTAAGTACAAAAAAAAAGATACTCAAAAAGCCATGGACATTGTTTACTATACAGGAGGAAAAAGTAAACCATTCAACACTTCTACAAACCAAACCGTAAACGAATGCGGGTATACACTTCCTTTGACTGCTTACCCAATAAAAGATATGCAACTACCAGTAATCAATAATAACTTATTGATTGCCGGAGGAGGAACAGCTGGAACCGCAGCAGCCCTATCTGCAGCAGAAAAAGGAGCAAAACCTCTCATCATCGAATATTTTAATGATTTAGGAGGGAGCAAAACTATGGGAGGTGTGACCAGTTATTATTTAGGACAAAACAAGCACTCCTATATTCTAGCATTAGAAAAAGAAATACGGCAAACAGCCAAAGACTATAACATAGCTGTCAACTGCATTTGTAGATGTTTCCATAGTGTCCGTACTCTAAACCGATATGACTATAGCATGATTAACGGAGCTATTATCTGTGGAGCCCAAACTAACGGGAAGAAGTTGGAAAAAGTTGCTATCTGTGTTGACGGAGAATTGAAATGGATACAGGCAAAACTTACGGTAGATGCAACCGGAGATGGAGATATCGCCTATTTCGCAGGAGAAAACTTTGAAATCGGAAATACAAGAATGTATATGACCCAAAACTATAGCCAATGGGATCTCCCTTTCAAAAGTAAAAATGCACCTATGCAAACAATCAATAAAGATTACGATATTATTGACAACACAAAAATAACAGAATTGCAGAGAGGTTTATACCTGTCTCATTACGAATCATTCTTCTACGACTTTTATCCCATGCTAACAGTCCGCGAGTCAAGAAGACCGGAAGGCGAATACAAATTAAACCTGATTGACGCCTTGGAAAAAATATGGTTCAAAGATACGATCATTAATGCGCACAGCGATTTCGACCCTCATCATTTTGGTCATTCAGAGTATTCACGTTGTGCATTCCTGTTACCTCATTCCAACCAAATCACAGTAAATATACCCTATCGCTCAATTGTCCCCAAAACAATCGACGGGCTTTTACTTTCAGGAAGAGGCATCAGCCAGACACACAACGCACTGCAATTTACACGTATGTCTGCCGATGTTTATTTACTCGGATATGCAACGGGAATTATTGCCGCATCTATTATCAGCCAACAGAAACATCCAAGAGATTTTTCTGTTTCTCAACTGCAAAAAGAATGGCTACAAAACGGGCTTTTATTACCTAACCAGCCACAGGAAAAACTATCAGCACAGAATATCGTAAACAAACTAATTGAAGGAGACAACAAATACCTATTTAAATGCTGTCGGAAAGCAAAACAGGACGTCCTTCCCCATCTGAGAAAAGCATATAAGAAGAACAAATCGATTTTGATAGCTAAAGCTTTAGCCTGGTTCAAAGATGCGGAAGGGGCCAGATTAATTATTTCCGAATTAGAGTTGCTGTTTACCAACGAGGTTCAGACAGGACATCCGCAACAGTATTTCGAAAAATATCAGGCAGACAACCTGTATTGGAAAATCAACCAGAATATCGCACTGCTCGGTATGTGTGGTAATCCAGATTCCAACCGGATTATAAATCAGATTCTATGCGAGACACACTCCGGTGGAGAAAAAGTCAAGGCGAGCGACGCTTATAACAAAAACAGAATCGATTTGTTATTAATCCCATATTATAATCGTATTTTGAATCTCTGTTTCTATATTGAACGTATGCCTGACCCTCTCTTCATCACAGGGCTTGAGCAATTGGCTGCAGATACTAATATTATTGGTTACCAGACATCCGATTACAATCAAACCAGATGGCGGCTATACGGGGGACTTCTGGAATTGTCGATTGCTGCAGCTTTAGGAAGATGTGGTTCCATCAAAGGTGTTCAAACTTTGATAAAGTATCTGCAAGATGTACATTCGGATTTCAGATTCTTCGCAAATCAAGAGTTGAGCACTATCTTAAAAAAAGATATGAAATTCAACTATGACAAATGGACTAATCTGGTTAATACAGAGAAAGATTTCCTAAATAGAACAACACCTTTTTCTAAAGAGATTGAGTTATAGAGTATTCTTATTATAAGTCTAATGTCTATGTATAATTGTTTTTTCCTACTTTTGCAGCCTGATTAAATAAGTAATATGAATACACATAATCTTTGTTGCATCGGCCACATTACGTTGGATAAGATTGTAACGCCGAAAAGGACACTGCATATGCCGGGAGGAACATCTTTCTATTTCGCGCATGGAATGAGCAAATTAGATACTTCCGACTTCCTGTTGGTAACAGCTCTTGCTGTCAGTGAGATGGACGCGGTGGAAGAAATACGCAGGAAAGGGATCGATGTAAAGGTTTTGCCCAGTACCCATTCCGTCTATTTTGAAAATACATATGGCGAGAACCAGAACAACCGGACGCAGCGGGTATTGGCAAAAGCCGATCCGTTCACAGTTGAAGGGTTACAGGATGTCGATGCCCGCATCTATCATTTGGGAAGTTTGCTGGCGGACGATTTTTCTTTAGATGTAATCAAATATTTATCGACCAAAGGGATGTTATCGGTCGATGCCCAAGGCTACCTGCGTGAAGTTCGCGGTGAGAATGTTTTCGCCGTAGACTGGCCGGAAAAGGAAGAGGCACTGAAATACATCCATATCCTGAAAGCCAACGAACACGAAACGGAAGTTCTCACCGGATGCAAAAATCCGCGTGAAGCAGCTCTGAAATTAGCCAACTGGGGCGTTAAGGAGGTTTTGCTGACATTAGGAAGCATGGGATCTGTCATTTATGCCGACGGCGAATTTCATGAAATACCCGCATACCCTCCAACAGAGATTGTGGACGCTACGGGATGTGGCGATACCTATATGGCCGGCTATCTGTACATGCGAAACAAAGGAGCTTCATACAAAGAAGCAGGATGTTTTGCCGCCGCCATGTGTACAATCAAGCTGGAAGCCTCGGGACCTTTCGGGGGAACAGAGAAGGATGTTTGGGATATTATCGAAAGGTATAAGTGAAACGATTTATGATTTCAGATTTATGATTTATGAGCTATGTATCACTGATAAATCATAAATCTGAAATCATAAATCAACGCAGTTTCTTAGCCATCACCATATAAGAATAAATAAGGACTACGGCATACCCAAATAGCGGTACGACGAACGAAAACGACATTGTCGAGATATCGGCTACATAGCCCATCAATAACGGTCCGACAGCTCCTCCTATCGGAGACATCATCAAGAAGGACGAAGCACGCTTGGTATAGTCACCCAATCCCCTCAGCGAGATAGCAAAAATCGTCGGAAACATAATAGCCTCGAAGATATAGCAGGCAAATAGAGCACCTTTCGACAGAGTACCTAAATTCAGGGTAACGAACAGAGCGCCCAAAACGGTAAAAATCGCACAGATAAACAAGACTTTCTCCGCTCGGATATAACTCATAATCCAACTACCGATAATACGCCCGATCATAAACAAGCCCAATCCACCAAAGGAAAGAACGATCGCTGCATCATGTGCATCCATCCACCCATCGTCAGTCACATAATTAATAAAGAAACTGTTAATCGATATTTCCGCTATTTCGTAGCAGAACAAGGCCATCACCCCCCAGGTAAAACAACGATGTTTCCACAATCCTTTCAATCCGGCTTTAGCCTCAGCAGTCGTATCTTCGCAATCGTCATGGTTGATCTCCGGCAAGCGGATGCGGAAGAAAATAAGAGCAACAGACAGGACGATAACGCCCATCACGGTATAGGGCAAAGCAATGTTAGCATCTCCGTTGCCGGAAAACAACAGCATTCCACCGATTACAGGTGCACAGATACAACCTAACCCGTTGAAGGATTGTGCCAGATTCAAACGACTGGCTGCCGTCTCGCGATCCCCAAGCTCTGTCACGTAAGGATTGGCTGCCGTCTCCAAGAACGTCAGTCCGCAACCGATCACAAACAGGGAAAAGAGAAAGAAGTTGAATGACATCAACTGTTCGCTCGGAATGAAAAGCAACGATCCGATCCCGTAAAGGATCAGACCGAACACCACCCCCTGGCGGTATCCGTATTTATTAATAAAAAGTCCGGCTGGGATAGCCATTGTGAAATAACCAGTGTACATCGTTGCCTGGATCAAAGCAGAATGAGCCTTCGTCATGACAAGCGCCTCCTGGAAATGCTTGTTCAGCACATCTAAAATAGCATGTGCAAAACCCCATAAGAAAAACAGAGATGTGACTAATACAAAAGGAACCAGATACTCTTTCTTTACCAACGATTTCTTTACTTTTTCCATTTTATTGTTATTTGTTTTATACTCATCTTATTCATTTACCGGATTGTAGGGAATCGTGAACCAGAAAGTCGAGCCTTTACCTAACTCCGAATCCACACCGATCTTGCCATCCAAAGACTGTATGATGGACTCGCAGATGGAAAGCCCCAACCCCGTTCCCTGGACAAAGCTGTCAAATTTAGCAAAACGTTCAAAAACATGCGGAATATTCTCCTCGGCAAGTCCTTTGCCGGTGTCCGCCACATAAAAGCGCAGGATAGCGCCTATCCTCTCATATCCCATCGTAATAGAACCCTCCGAAGTGTATTTGCAAGCATTACTGAGGAAATTGGAGAGAACCTGTGTCAGCCGATTCTTTTCCGAATGGATCACACAAGCGACAGACGGCAGATGGCAAACCAAATCGACACCATCCTTCACACGCGACTTATAGATCTGCTGCAAGTTATTGAATATCTCGGACAAGTCGACTGCCGAATAATTGAAATCCATCTGCCCGGCTTCGATCTTCGAAAGGTCGAGAATATCATTGACCAACTGGAGCAAAAGCTCATTATTCGTCTCGATGATCTTGACATATTCACCGATCTCATCCGGCTCTTCCGCCATCGCAATCAGATTCGAGAAGCCGACAATCGCGTTCAGGGGCGTTCGTATCTCATGGCTCATATTGGCTAGGAAAGCGCTTTTCAACCGATTGGCCTCCTCCGCCTTATTACGCAGGCGGATCAGTTCGTTCGTCATCTTCAAGTCCGTAATATCGCGCCTCAACCCGATGAGCTTACGTATCTTTCCATTTTCATTCCGTCCATAGGGAACGGCATGCATCTCGAACCAGCGATCTCCCAGTGCTGGGACCATTGTCCTGATCTGGACCTCCATCACATGGATCTTTCCACAGGCAAGGTCTTCCAAACCTTTCCGAAGCAAATCACGGTCTTCGAGATCTACGAACGAAAGATACTCATCCAACGAAATTGTCATTCCTTCGAACACGGTAGACCGCGGCGAGTAGAAAATCCGAGTATCCGGATTGTACTCCCACGAAATAATCTGAGCAGCATCAAGAGTGAAGTCCAACTGTAGTTTGTTCTCTTCAAGTTCCTGCCGTCTCTTCATCTCACCCGTTATATTTCTTTCCGTCCCGATAATCTGTTCGACTTCGCCAGTCTTTTCCGACTTCAACCCGATTGCATAGGTTTCGAACCAATCATAGCCTTCACCCCGCCGGAAGCGAAACACTTCCCTCAGTTTGTTTTCTACTCCCCTGGACAGGCGGGACATAAACCGACTGTATTTTTCTTTGTCGTCCGGATGCAATAAATCCAGTGCACCTTTATTGCTCAAACCATCGTTGGCAAGCGTCTTCCGGTAAAGAGAGGTGAATGTATCCTTCTGCACATCATAGCACCAAGCCGACAGGGAACCGGCATCAAGGGCAACGGACAATTCCCGGCGTATATCATCAAGCTCGAGTTCATTCCTACGAATATCCGTCGTATCAACCATTGTAGCAACAATATATAGGTTTCCCTCTTTATCTTCCAAGCGCGTCTTAGTAGTAACAGCCCAACGGACAGGTAACCCGGTTTCTTCATCAAACAATACCCGGTTAAAAGAAATCGGCTTGTCGCTTTGCAACACCCGGTTATCTTCTTCCCTGAAAAGAGAAGCTTTCAAATCGTTCACTTCAAAATCATTCTTCCCCAACATACAATCAAAGGCCTCTTTATAAAATTCGGAGACTTTGTTGTTGTAGAACAGATAGCGGTACTCATTACTCACATCCTTGATAAACAATCCTACCGGCAGATTATCCATGATCGATTGCAGGAATGTTTTCAAACGCAGGATTTCCTTTTCGGCAACGACATAAGGAGTCACGTCATGGGTAAAGCAGATAACCGAATTATTCTCAAATGGCACAACACGTGCCTTTGTATATTTGATCCGATCCTTTTTCCCGTACTTGCAATTAAAGACAGTCACCTCACCCGTTTCGACCGTCCGTTTCACATGCAAGATAATTTCATCCAGCATCTCTTTAGCCTGCGGATATTCAAGATGAAGATCCTTCAGATTCTTCCCTATCTGGCATCTCGTGTCGACATCTTTCCAATTGTGATTATCAGGGTTCACGATATCCACTATATTCAGATCGGAGTCATAGATGGTCGCCATGTCCGGCATCCGACTCAAGAGTTCCATCATTTTGGTATTTGCCGTCTTGTAAGCGTCTTCCTTTCGTTTCCTGTAATTTAAGATACCAATAAAAATAACCACCATCAAAATAACCAAACAGACAAACAGGATCACTTCTACCGGATGTTCCTGCCATAATGAAGGTTCTTCGTTATAGAACACCGTATTTTCAGGCAACAACGAGGGGTCGATCCCTGAAGCTACAAACGTCGGATAGTTGATATAGTAATTGGGAAGTGAAGGAGTGAACTGAAAAGCCGGACTATTTTCGAATCCTTTCGTCAGAACACAATGAGTCAGCAAAGCCAAGTCTTTACCCAAATCCTCTCCGGAAATAAAATAGCCACCGATGTAATTCATGTTCGACGTGCCCTGATCCAAAACCTGATAAACCGGCTTGGACGTATAACGTGCCAGCTCATTGTGGAGCATCGAATGTGCATGGGGATATTGAAGGGCATCGGTATACCATCCCGCGGATAAGATGGCATAGGAATCATCCATACAGGCAATCGAATCGAGTAGTTGGGGAGTAGACAGCTTACAGCCATCCATATAGCAAAGGTCGAGCGAATCGATCTGCTCGAAAAGATCGTTGATATAGGACTCGAAAAACGCCATATTATAACGATTGTCATAACAAAACGCCACTTTGCGGATATGTGGCTGAAGTTGTTTTATCAGCGACAGATTCTCAATGACAAAGTCCTTATAGGAATATCCCGTTATTCTGAAATCGCCGAACGACTCTTTCATCGGCATCATATCGGCAACCGAAAACAGCTTCTTGTCTTTATTCTCATAATCAATGAAGGCTCCTTTCACATAACCCAACACGACAGGAATCTCATGCCAGCTATCCACACAAGTGACCCGATAGGAAGACCAAGCCTCATTACCTAGCAGCACGACCACATCCGGCTTTACCTTATAGGCAGCAAAAAGCTGCCGCATCCATCCTACCCAGGTTTCAAAGACGGGAGAAGCCTCGCAGTCCATATACTCAACAAATATTTTCGCTTCCGAATCTACCCGCATCTGATCTATGAAAGACGCAATCAGATGGTTTCCCTCTTCCTTGATCGGAGAATAAGAGCTAATGACCAAAACCTTCTGACCATTGACGCTTGTCGTCCTTGCCTCCATAGGGAAAAGAGAAAGAGTAAAAACAAATAAAATTATCAGTAGTTCGTCGATTATCAACTTGCCATTTAGCATCATTATCCCGTTGTTATTAGACTATACCTGCAAAAGTACAGCATTTTTTCATTTCAAGAACCTAATATGCTTGTATTTGAGCCACATTATGGCAAAAACGTCCCATTAGCCAGGATACGATCATTGACATCAAGCCAATGCTAAGACGGATAATTAGGGAGTGTCAACCAGAAAATCGAGCCTTTTTTCTTCCGACTTAACTTTGAGCTCCCCCCAAGCATTCGACGACCATCTGAGAAGATGCCGTTCAAAAATTACCCACACATCCTTCCTGACATATAGGCACATCGACTTGAATAGCTTTAGTTTATTACAGTATAAAGTTACCCTACTACATATCTGGCATTCCTCCCCATCAATCGATAAATGGAAGCTACGATCAACCAGGAAATGGCAAATGCGACAACCGCGGCAGCAGGTATCTGTAAAGCCACCGGTACATGCAGGGCACGCATCAGAACGACACCCGGACCGGTAAAGAAATAATGCACCATATAGATTCCGAACCCACAAGTCGTCAGGTTTGCCAGCAAACTCTTGATCTTTTCGGATCGCACATCCACTTTTTTCATCAATAGGAAAACGGGGACCGTCATCATCACGACATTAAGAGAACAATAGGTAAAGAAAAGTTCCAGCAATTCTTCGCTGTATTCCGGCAGAGCGGTTACATAGCGGAAACCGAAGAAAGTTACGACATAGCCGATCAAAAACATCGGGATCCCGACCAACAAGATTTTATTCAGACTCCAGTCGTGATTGCGCAGGTAATGTCCTAAAAGCAAATAGCCGTTGAACCCGGCAAAATAATACAACATATTGAAGGAGTTCCAGGAACAGCCTCCCCAGACATAAGGTGAAACGAACTGATAGTAATACGGTAGCAACGTCGACACGCCCCAGGCCAGCAAAAACCATAGCTTGGCCTTTTCAGAGGCTTTTTCCACCCAGGCAGAGAAAACAGGCAAGTACAGATACAGACCGATCAATAGATAGATATACCACATATGCACATCCACAATCGAGAAATTCAGCGGAATTTCCGCAATATATCTCAAGGAAATACCCAACGACTGGCGGGCAACTTCTTCGCCAGAATAGGGGAAAAAGTCCAAAATTACCTCCGGTGACAAGCCAAGCAGTCCGGTTATCCAAGGGAACAGGTTATAAAGCACAGACCAAATCAGGAAAGGCCAAAAGACACGACTGATCCTTTTTTTATAAAAGACGGAAGTATCGTCCTTCAATGGCAACAGCAAAGCTCCCGTAATCATCACAAACAGAGGAACACAAGGACGGAGAAACGATCCATAGGCTGCCCCCCAGAACTTAATCTGATCGATATTAGCTGGTGGTTCACCTGGATAAAAGTTAAACGGATCTGCACTATGGCAACAAACCACGGTAAACATGGCAACAAAACGTACCACATCCAGCCAAACAACATGCGATCGGCCAATTGCCGAATTCTGACTCTTCATCATAATATTAGCATCTTACTAAGTTTATATTCCAAGCTAAGAACCGCCCGCCGTGCAAACGGAACCAGAAAAGCTTTCATTGCTTTATCAAACTATTAAAGGATTTGTACGCTCTATAAAAGAGAAAATCCTGACAATCAATATTGTCAGGATTCCTTGTACCCAGACCCGGGATCGAACCGGGATGGAAGTGAATCCATTGGTGTTTGAGACCAACGCGTCTACCAATTCCGCCATCTGGGCATTTGCTTTGAGTAAGTTTGTTTCTCATTTGCGTTGCAAAGGTAGACATTATTTTTAAACCTGCAAACATTTTCCTCTTTTTTTTCATTTTATATCTTCTTAGGATTTATGGATAAACGAAATCCCGGAATATTTCGTTAACTTTGTAAGAGTATAACTAAAAAAACAACCTGGATCATCATGAAAGATAATTATTGCGTTATCATGGGCGGTGGGATCGGAAGCCGTTTCTGGCCTTTCAGCAGAGAAAGTTACCCTAAACAGTTTCTTGACTTTTTCGGTACAGGCCGGTCGCTACTACAGATGACATTCGATCGTTTCTCCAAGATTATTCCGATCGAAAATATCTATATTGTAACAAATGAGCAATACGCTTCACTTGTAAAAGAGCAACTGCCAGAGTTGGGAAAATCGCAGATATTATTGGAACCGGCACGTCGTAATACAGCTCCTTGCATCGCTTATGCGGCATATCATATCAAAGCTTGCAACCCGAATGCAAATATTGTTGTCGCACCTTCCGATCATCTGATTCTGAAAGAGGACATTTTCCTGAAAGATGTGCAGAAAAGCCTCGACTTCGTAAAAGACAACAATGCACTAGTTACGTTAGGCATTAAACCGAGCCGTCCTGAAACAGGCTACGGATATATCCAAAGCAGCGATATCATGCTGGACGAATTCACGAAAGTGAAAACTTTTACTGAAAAGCCGGATTTGGAACTGGCAAAAGTATTCATGGAGAGCGGCGAGTTTTTCTGGAATTCCGGTCTTTTCGTCTGGAACGTCAACACCATTTTAGAAGCATTCTCCAAATTTCTCCCCGATATCTCCCTCCGTTTCGATTTGGGCAAAGAAAAATTCAACACAGCGGAAGAACGAGATTTCATCGCCGAGAACTTCCCTTACTGCCTGAATATCTCCATCGACTACGGGATCATGGAAAAAGCGGACAACGTATATATGCTCTGTGTTGACTTCGGCTGGGCCGACCTCGGGACATGGGGATCGCTGTTTGACCTGGCGAAGAAAGACGAACAAAACAATGCGCTCCTAAAAAGTGAAGCGATAATGTACGAAAGCAACGGCAATATCGTTGCCCTCGACAATCCGAAACGCCTCACCGTCATACAGGGCATCAATGATTGCATCGTGGCCGAGTCCGGCAATGTTCTCCTGATCTGCAAGAAAGAGGACGAACAACGTATCAAACAATTCGTTGCCGATGCACAGATGAAATATGGGAAAGAGTTTAATTAACTGATAATCGCCAATTAATCAGACATCTCATAATGATCAAAAAAATGACAATTGACAATCAAAGGCCTGCCTTTTAGTTGTCAATTGTCATTTTTTATTTCTTTCCACCTGTAAAAAGCCAAATTTGCGATTATATGTGTTTAAACCAAAAGTGTCGAAGTCCGAAACAATGACAGCTTATGCTCACAGATAAATATCCAACTCGAAAAAGAGATAAAATTTACCTATTTGAAAAAAGTTGCATAAACTTGTAAAGGAAGTGATTGAAAAACGAATAAATATATGGCAATTAAATACAATATGGAATTTTACACCCACATCACAATCCCCAAAACCCCATTTACATTTTCCTATACGGTGCAAACGGTTCTGCTTGGTTCCTGCTTTGCCGAGAACATAGGAAAAAAATTGGAGGGAAACAAGTTCAAGACCGATTTGAACCCATTCGGTACGCTTTATAATCCTTCGTCCATAGCCGAAGCGATTCGCATGTTACTTCAGCCGGAACAGTTCACAGGAGATGATCTTTTTCAGCATGAAGGGATTTATCATAGCTTCAGCCATCACAGCCGTTTTTCCTCACCTTCGGAAACGGAATGCTTAGCCAACATCAATAGGCGACTGTTCAGTTCCGCTGACACGATACTGAAAGCCCAACGGATGATCCTTACTTTCGGCACGGCATGGGTCTACAAGCTGAAAAGTTCGGGAAAGGTCGTATCCAATTGCCATAGGCTGCCAGAAAAGATGTTCGACCGACAGTTACTTACCGTAGGAGAAATCGTAGCGGAATGGAAAAGTCTGCTTCTATCGCTTTGGAAACAGAATCCAGAGCTGAAGATACTTTTCACCGTCAGTCCGATCCGCCATTGGAAAGACGGAGCACACGGTAACCAGCTCAGCAAAGCTACCCTCCTGCTTGCCATCGACGCTCTGCAAAAGGAATTCCCGGAACACACCGCCTATTTCCCAGCTTACGAAATCATGATGGACGAATTGAGGGAGTACCGTTTCTATGCCGACGATATGCTGCATCCATCCACCACGGCGATCGAATATATCTGGGAACGGTTCACAGGCAGCATGCTTTCACCTGATTCGCTGTCAATTCTTAAAGAATGGAAGGATATCCAAAAGGCCATTAACCACAAGCCGTTTCAACCGGAAAGCGAAGCCTATAAACGATTCATCTCGCAAACTTTGTTAAAGATGGAACGACTTAACGAGAAATTCCCTTACTTTGATATGACAAATGAAGTCGAAATGATTAAAAAGAAGTTCTAAACTTAATTATAGAGAAAAGAATGGAATATTCAATTAAAGAAATCGCCGGGATAATTGGAGCTGACGCCCAAAAATTATATGACGCTCCTGTCAGTATATTGCTTACCGACAGCCGCCGTCTTTCATTCCCCGAACAAAGTCTATTCTTTGCCCTCCAGACAAAGACCAACGACGGACATAATTATATACAAGGATTATATAAATTACGTGTACGCAACTTCGTAGTCAGCACTTTTTTACCGGAGTTCGAATCGATGCCTGAAGCAAACTTCCTTGTCGTCAAGGATACACTGAAAGCACTCCAGAAGTTAGCGGCCCATCACCGGAAACGTTTCAATATTCCGGTAATCGGCATTACGGGAAGCAACGGGAAAACGATTGTAAAAGAGTTTCTTTATCAATTATTGCACAACGAGTTCAACATCGTCCGCTCCCCCCGGAGCTACAACTCGCAATTGGGGGTTCCGCTGTCGGTATGGCAGATGAGCGACAAGAATACATTAGGCATCTTCGAAGCAGGCATTTCCCAGCCGGACGAAATGGAACGCCTTCAACCGATCATCGCACCAACCATCGGCGTAATCACAAACATAGGGGAAGCGCATCAGGAGAACTTTATCTCTTCCACGCAGAAATGTCTAGAAAAGCTGACGTTGTTCAACGACTGCGAAGCAATCATCTATGACGGCGACGATGCTTTTATCGCCAACTGCATCGAGTCGGCCTGCCTGTCCCACAAAGCAATCACTTGGAGTCGGACAGACTCGGAAGCCCCTTTGTATATCGAATCGATCAAGAAACTGGATTCCGAAACCATTATCCGCTGCACGCTTTTAGGTTTCGACCGGACATACACGATTCCTTTTACGGACGATGCTTCTATCGAAAACGTCATCCACTGTATGGCCGTGATGTTGTATCTGAAACCGACAAGCGTAAACGATATCGAAAAATTCAAATGCCTCGAACCGGTTGCCATGCGCTTGGACGTAAAGCAGGGTATCAACAACTGCCTATTGATAAACGACACCTATAATTCGGATATCAATTCTTTGGATATCGCCCTCGACTTCCAACAGAGCCGCCGCGTAGAGAAGAATTTAAAATGCACACTAATCCTTTCAGACATCCTGCAATCGGGAACGTTGCCGAAGTCTCTTTATAAGAAAGTTGCGGACTTGGTGCGCAGAAAGAAGATCGATCGCATTATCGGTATCGGCCGTGACTTGAAAGAGTACGGAGGTGCTTTCGATATCGAAAAAGAATTTTACCTGACAACGGATGAATTCATCAAGTCTCCGTCTTTCAAAAAGTTCAAAGACGAATTGATCCTGATAAAAGGCTCCCGCCAATTTCATTTCGAACGTATATCCGAGCTGCTGGAAAAGAAAGTGCATGAGACGATCTTGGAAGTGAACCTGGATGCCGTTGTCCATAACTTCAACTATTACCGCTCAAAGCTGAAGCCAGAAACTAAAATGGTCTGCATGGTCAAGGCTTTCGGATACGGAGCCGGTTCCTATGAACTGGCAAAGACACTGCAAGAACATCGTTGCGACTACCTGGCTGTTGCCGTTGCCGACGAAGGAGAAGAACTGCGCAAGGAGGGCATCTCGATCCCGCTTATCGTCATGAATCCGGAATTCAGCAGCTTCAATGTCTTGTTTGAAAACCAGCTGGAGCCGGAAGTGTACAGTTTCCGTCTGCTCGACGCAATGATAAAAGAGACGGAACGCAGGGGCATCACCTCTTATCCGATCCATATCAAGATCGACACGGGAATGCACCGTTTAGGCTTCCAGCCGGAAGATGTACCGGAGGTTTGCCGTCACCTGAAAGAACAGAGCGGCGTAGTAGCTCGCTCCGTATTCTCACATCTCGTAGGCAGCGACTCCTATATCTTCGACGATTTCACAAAAAAGCAACTGGATACGTTCACCCGCGTGGCAGCAGAACTGGAAGCCGGGTTGGAATACAAGGTGATCAAGCATATCCTGAACTCGGCCGGAATAGAACGGTTCACCGATTATCAGATGGATATGGTACGTCTCGGCATCGGCCTGTATGGAGTCAGTGCCTCCGGTCAGAAAGGGTTGCGTAACATCAGCACGCTGAAGACGACTATCTTGCAGATACAAAACGTTCCGGCAGGCGATTCCATCGGCTACAGCCGGATGAGCTATGTAAAGCGCGATTCCCGCATCGCGATTATCCCGATCGGTTATGCCGACGGCTTGGACCGTCATTTCAGCAATGGTGGTGGCGAGGTCGTGATTAATGGCCACCGTTGCCCGATCATTGGCAATATCTGTATGGATGCCTGCATGATCGATGTCACCGATACCGACGCACACGAAGGAGACTCCGTCATCATTTTCGGCGAAGAACTCCCTGTCAGCGAACTTTCGGACAAACTAAAGACCATCCCATACGAGATACTTACCTCTATCTCGCCGAGGGTAAAAAGAGTGTACTACAGGGAATAAATATCCGGGGGCCCTATCCTGTCCCAGACTTGAAGGGGTTTCATGTAAGCGATTGCGTATCTTGCACATTTTTACTATCTTTGTGCCGTAACATATTAAAATAAAAGGTATGAGTCATAATTTATTGAAAGGCAAGCGAGGCATTATATTCGGTGCGCTGAATGACATGTCCATCGCCTGGAAGGTGGCTGAAAAAGCCGTAGAAGAAGGAGCAACGATCACACTGAGCAATACACCGATCGCCGTTCGTATGGGACAGGTGGATGCTCTGGCTGAGAAGTTGCACGCCGAAGTTATTCCGGCGGATGCTACGAGCGTGGAAGATTTGGAAACGGTTTTCTCTAAATCAGTAGAAATATTAGGGGGTAAGATAGATTTCGTTTTACATTCCATCGGCATGAGCCCGAACGTGCGCAAGAAGCGTACTTACGATGATTTGGACTACAGCATGTTGGAAAAGACACTGGATATCTCCGCAATCTCTTTTCACAAGATGTTGCAGGTTGCCAAAAAGCAGGATGCCATTGCCGAATACGGTTCAGTGATCGCCCTCTCATATGTGGCAGCACAACGTACATTCTTCGGATATAACGACATGGCAGATGCCAAGAGCCTACTGGAATCCATTGCCCGCAGTTTCGGCTACATCTATGGCCGTGAAAAGAACGTGCGTATCAATACCATTTCCCAGTCACCGACATTGACTACAGCCGGTAGTGGCGTGAAAGGCATGGATCATTTGATGGATTTCGCCGAAAAGATGAGCCCGCTGGGCAATGCCACAGCCGACGAATGTGCAGACTATTGCGTTATGATGTTCTCCGACCTCACCCGCAAAGTCACAATGCAGAACCTCTACCACGACGGTGGCTTCTCAAGCATGGGTATGAGCCTTCGTGCCATGAACCAGTACAGCAAAGGTCTGGAAGAATATACCGACGAAAACGGACACATCATTTACGGTTAAGCCGTAAATCAGGTGAAAGCGGAAAGGTGAAAGTGGAAAGTTTACTTCGTGTTTTCTCAAACTTTCAGCTTTCAACTTTCAATTTTCAACTCATAACGCTATGCTCGTAAAAATATACCCCGAAAACCCCAATCTCAGGGAGATAGACAAGGTGGTCAATATCATGCGCGACGGTGGCCTCGTGATTTACCCGACCGACACCGTTTATGCCATCGGTTGTGACGCGTTGAATGTGCGTGCAGTCGAAAAGATCTGCCAGCTGAAAGGCGTCAACCCGCAGAAAAGTAACCTGTCCATTATCTGTTATGATCTTTCCAATCTGAGCGAATACGCCAAAGTGAGCAACGCTGCTTTCAAGTTGATGAAGAAAAACCTACCGGGCGCCTTTACCTTCATCTTGCCGACCAGCAGTGAGCTACCAAAAATCTACAAGAACAGAAAAGAGGTAGGATCCGTGTGCCGGACAATAATATCATCCGTACACTTGTACGGGAACTCGGAAATCCGATTTTGACCATGTCTTTGCATGACAAAGACGAGATCATCGAATACAGTACCGACCCCGAACTGATCGAGGAGAAGTATGAAAACCTAGTGGACATCGTCATCGACGGCGGTTACGGAGGTACGGAAGCCTCGACCGTCATCAACTGCACAACAGACGACTTTGAAATCATCCGCCAAGGAAAAGGAGAATTAATCTATTAAGCAAACAAGACAAGATGAACTGGAATCAATTACTCTCCGGCAAACGTTTCGGAATGGAAGAATATCACGAACGCAAACATGAACGCACCGATTTTCAGCGAGACTACGACCGCCTGATCTTTTCCTCCCCTTTCCGCCGTTTACAGAACAAGACTCAGGTATTCCCCCTACCGGGCAGTATATTCGTGCACAACCGTTTGACACATAGCTTAGAGGTCTCCTGTGTAGGACGCTCATTAGGCAACAATGTCGCCAAAGGCCTGATGCTGAAATATCCCGACGGAAGCGTCAATTTCCCGGAAATAGGTTCCATCGTCTCAGCCGCCTGTCTTGCCCACGACATGGGCAACCCGCCATTCGGACATTCAGGAGAACGGGCGATCTCCGCTTACTTTGCTGAAGGTAACGGAAAAAAGTTACAGGAAAAGATTCTCAACGAAGGAGGGCGCTATGAAGACTTTCTTCATTTCGAAGGGAATGCGAACGCCATGCGTCTGCTCACCCACCAGTTCATCGGGCGCCGCAAAGGGGGCTTTGCCCTGACATACAGCACGCTTGCCTCCATCATCAAATATCCGTATTCTTCCGTTTACGCAGGGAAGAAAGGAAAATTCGGTTTCTTCCAGTCGGAAGAGGAGGCTTACCTGCGCATTGCCAACGAATTAGGCATTAGCCGGAACCCGGAAGACGCAAATAGGTTCGTCCGCTATCCGCTTGTTTATTTGGTGGAAGCAGCTGACGATATCTGCTACCAGATCATGGATATCGAGGATGCCTACAAACTGCATATCCTAACAACGGAAGAAGCCATCCGGTTGCTCCTCAATTTTTTCGAAGGGGAACGCCTCGACCATATTGTCCGTGTCATGAAGATGGTAGACGATACCAACGAACAGATCGCCTACTTACGTTCCTGTATCATCGGCCTCTTGGTTGACGAATGTTCCCGCATCTTCCTCGAAAACGAAGAGGATATCCTCAGCGGAACATACAACACTCCGCTTATCGATAACATTTGCGATCAGGCAAAAGCCGCATACGACACCTGCTCAAAAACCGCTTACAAAAAGATATACCGCGCCAAAGAAGTTTTAGACATTGAACTAGCAGGTTACCATATCTTCAGTCATTTGATCGACACGCTGACAGAAGCTGTCATGAACCAGGATCATGCCTACAGTAAGCTCCTGTTGCAACGCATCCCGGAACAGTACGACACAAACGCACCAACCGTCTACGGCAAAGTACAATGCGTCCTCGATTATATCTCCGGCATGACAGATGTATATGCATTGGATTTATACCGCAAGATCACAGGGATGAGCTTGCCGGCAGTCTAATATTCTTCCCTATACTTGCTCTCCTGTTTATCATCAAGAATGCTCAGGTAGCTTTTATATCGCGATTCGCTGATATAATGTTCTTCTACGGCACGCAAGACGGCACAGCCCGGCTCATGGCGGTGAGAGCAGTTATTGAATTTGCAATCAGCGGAGAATTTGAATATTTCAGGGAAGTAATGAGCGATTTCCGCACCTTCCATTTCGATCGTGCCAAAACCTTTGATACCTGGAGTGTCAATCAGGTAACCGCCATCCGACAAAGGAATCATCTCAGAGAAGGTGGTAGTATGCATTCCCTTGTTATGGTATTCGGAGATATCGCCGGTACGGAGATTGACACCTGGGATCAGTTTATTGATAATAGTTGATTTCCCCACACCTGAATGACCCGACAATAAAGTGATTCTCCCTTTAAGGTCTTCTCTCAACACATCCAAGCCCTCTTCGGTACGGGCACAAAGCATAGAGCAAGGATAGCCGATCGTCGTATACAGATTGACCAAATCGTCCAATAATTCCCGGTCACCGCCATGATAGCGATCTATTTTGTTGAAGACTAACTTCACCGGCACACGATAAGCCTCGGCTGTAGCAAGAAAACGGTCGATAAAAACGGTAGTGGTAATCGGATAGTTGACTGTCACGATCAGCATCGCCTGGTCTACGTTCGCGGCGATAATATGCGACTGCTTGGAAAGATTGGAAGCGCGGCGGATGATGTAATTCTTCCGGTCTTCGATCTTGGTGATAAAGGCGGTCCCTTCGGTATTGATATCAATATCGACCCGGTCTCCGACCGCAACAGGATTGGTGGTACGGATATCTTTCAGGCGGAAATTTCCTTTGATCTTACTTTCTATATCGCGACCATCATCGGTACGTACGGTATACCAGCTACCCGTATTCTTAATAACCAATCCCCTCATGTTAATTGAAAGTTGAAAGTTGAAAATTGAAAGTTGAAAGATAAGGAGGAAAGGAAGGATCTATTCCGCCACTTTCAACTCTCAACTCGTTATACCGTCATTATTTCTTTTTCTTTTGCAGCGTAGAGTTCATCTACTTTCTTGATATACTTGTCATGGACCTTCTGAACTTCTGCTTCTGCATCTTTCTCGACATCCTCAGGAGTTCCGTCAGTCTTAATGCTCTTCTTCAATTGCTCAATTGCATCACGGCGAGCGTTACGAATACTGATTTTAGCAGTTTCCGCTTCCTGCTTAGATTGTTTAGCCAACAGACGACGCCGTTCTTCCGTCAGAGGAGGAATACCCAAACGAATCACTTCACCATTGTTTTCAGGAGTGATACCGACTTCGGAATCCATGATCCCTTTTTCAATATCCTTGATAATCTTCTTCTCCCAAGGAGTAATCATGATCGTTCTCGCATCCGGAACAGTTACGGTAGCCACATTTGTCAAAGGAACAGGAGCACCGTAATACATTACTCTCACGCAATCCAAGATTTTCGGATTCGCCTTACCGGCACGAATATGAGACAACTGTTCATCCAAATATTCGATCGCAAAGGTCATCTTCTCTTCTGCCGCCTTTACATACTGTTTTATATCTGCCATAAGTGATTGTATATTTTTGTTTTCTTTGTTTGTTAGGCAAACAAAAATAGTAAAGTTTTTCTTTTTGGCAAACTGTTTATGGAAATATGTTATTCCCGAACCGCTGGGACTACTTCAGCTTTGTAAAAAGGAAAAGCAGGTAAAACACTCCGACTGCCAAAACCAGCAAGGCGCCTGTCTGCGAATGAAGAGCATCAGAAGCAAAGCCCATCAAGAGCGGAAAAACCGTTCCACCGAAAAGTCCCATAATCATCAAGCCGGATACTTCGTTCTGCCGTTGGGGCATCGACAATAAAGCCTGAGAGAAAAGGATGGAGAAGACGTTCGAATTGCCATATCCGACCAAAGCGATGCTGACATATAGCAGAGCCTTGCTGTCGAACAAAAGGAAACCTGCCATCGAAGCTACCATCAACACGACACTGACAACAAAAAATTTCTTCGGTGTCCAATGGGCCAGGATCAACGAACCAGTCAGGCAACCGACCGTACGGAAGATAAAATAGAGGCTCGTTGCAAACGCTGCCGCATGTATGTCCATCCCCAACCGTTCCATTAGGATCTTCGGGGCGGTAGTATTCGTGCCGACATCTATGCCGACATGACACATGATACCGACAAACATCAACAGGATAAACGGGTTACCCAATAAGGCAATGCATTCGGCAAATGTGGAAGGTTTGCCTTCAGGTGCCTCTTCCTTGATAGAAGTCGCCCCCAACAGTAAAATCGCCACAATTGCTATCACCATATAGATCGGAAACAGTACACGCCAGCCCAATCCCAGCGAAGGGATCGCCGCCGTCGCTCCCCACATGGCGATATAGGGCGCCAGAAAAGAAGCGATCGCCTTGACAAACTGCCCGAAAGTCAAACTACTCGCCAACTTATCTTCAGTAATAATATTAGAGAGAAGCGGGTTCAGAGAGGTCTGCATCAAAGCATTCCCAATCCCTAATAAAGAAAAAGAGACCAACATCACCATATAGCCATCGCCGAAACATGGGATCAGCAACGACACGAAGGTAACAACCAGGCTCAGCATGACCGTCTTTTTCCGTCCGATCTTATTCATCAACATTCCCGTCGGGACGGAAAAGATCAGAAACCAGAAGAACACTAAAGAAGGAAAGATATTCGCTTCGGAATCCGTCAATCCTAAATCCAACTTCACATAGTTGGAGGCAATTCCTACCAAATCCACAAATCCCATCGTGAAGAAAACTAACATCACTGGGATCAGCCTTATATACAAGCGTTTCTCTTTCATAATCAGTCTTTATTAGGATAAGCAGGCCATGCACCCTCTTTCGTACAAACAAAAGCTGCTGTCCCGACAGCTGTTTGATGGGCTTCGCGCAAGGATTTACCGGCTAATATAGAATAAACGAATGCTCCAGAGAAAGAATCTCCCGCCCCGACCGTATCAGCCACCTCGACTTTGGGAGTAAGAATCGTCGACTTGTCGGCAGCCGTATAGACAGAGCTGTAGCGACTGCCGGCAGTCAAAATCATATAGCGCAGGCTGTAACGCTCGACCAATTGGCGGCAAGCCGTATCTTCATCCTCCGAAAGGGAGAACATTTCACGTATCAGGTCGAGTTCCTCGTCATTGATCTTAAATACATTCGCCTCTTCCAGCAGACTGGCGATCAACTCCTTCGAGTAGTAAGACTGACGGATATTGATATCGAAAAACCGAAGCGCCTCTTTACAGGCATAGGAAAGTAACGCATGAATCGTCGCACACGATTCGGGCGAACGCTGCGCCAACGTACCGAAGCAGATGGCATCCGCTTCTTTCACCAGGTCGATGGCTTCCTGAGTCAAAGGTATATGATCCCAGGCAACACCTTCTATAATCGTATAGGTCGGGATACCGTCTTTCAACTCCACCATCACGCTTCCGGTAGGATATTCGACTGTCCCCAGCAAATGGCAGATACTGTTCTTATCCAACTCCTGGACGATCTCCGTCCCAAACACGTCATTCCCGACCGCGCTAATCGCATATCCTTCGGCCCCCAATTGGGTAGCATGGTATACAAAATTGATCGGAGCGCCTCCGGCACGCTTCCCCGTTGGCAACACATCCCAAAGGAGTTCGCCTATACCGACAACAACAGGTTTACTATCTTTCATTAATTTACTTATTTTATATTTTCTAAATTACTCCCAGATGGATCGAAACGTGTATACTTCCATTTCTTTTACTTCGATATTATTTCCAAAAAAATGGAATCCTTCCCTGTTTTTCAAGTCCGGCCGACGCTCCATCGAATAAGAATAAGCCCCATCATCAATATAAACTTCAATAGAAGTTTTATCCAAGATAATATCGGCTGTGATTTCCATGCTTGTCATGTCCTCGGGCGAATAAAACACACCATTGATCCGGTTATAATTCATATCGTAATCCAGTAATGACTGCCCGAACAGGTTCAGGCCAGCATTCGTGGCATGAGACAATTTGAGGGTTGTACGGATACGCAATGTACTTGCATCCTTATACTGCCGAAGCAGTTCATCTGCTTTATCTGCCGTCAGCGCTCTCCACTTTCCGGCTGAGGTCTGCAAGCGGTCAAGTTCTTCGATCGGTTTACTAAACAGGCGAATGCCGTCTTTCGTCGTTCTCAAAGACAACTCCGTCGGGAATAACATCATCCCGTTAAAAGGCATTCCCGGATGAGAGATACGCCCCCAACCGATCTGAATACGACGGCCATCCGACTCAGGTATATTCGTAAACGTCTGGGCAGCATAGATAGAACCGGTCGAATAGTAATATTTGCCGGATTCAGGTGTAAATTTCTTTCCGTCAAACACACCCAACATATAAGTCCCGGAAGCACCGTACATCACCCATTTGGCATTGTCCTTGTTCCCATCGACAGGGAGTTCGAATAATTCAGGACACTCCCAAAAACCGGTAATATGGCTTTCGAACGTCCAGTCTTTCAAGTTGTCGGAGTTGTATATGGAATGTCCGTCGCGCTCATTCAGCACCATGACCCATTTACCTGATGGTTTATGCCAAAAGACTTTCGGATCGCGAGTATCCTTACTGTTCCATTTGGCCTTAGAATCGATCACCGGATTGCCCTCATATTTTGTCCAAGTGCGTCCTTTATCCAGGCTATAGGCTATACATTGCACCTGCTTTTCCGGGTTGTCAGCTGTATAAATAGCCACCATTGCCGGAATACCATTCTTTCCGAAGCCGGAAGTATTGTCATAGTCGATCACTGCCGAACCGGAAAACACCGTACCATGTTCGTCGGGATACAGGGCGATCGGTAGCTCTTCCCAATGTATCAAATCATTGCTTACTGCATGCCCCCAATGCATATTCCCCCAATCGCGTTCATACGGATTATGTTGGTAGAACAAGTGATATTCACCGTCATAATACAGCAATCCATTAGGATCGTTGTTCCATCCTCTACGTTGAGTATAGTGGATTTGCGGACGGTTGGTTTCTTTATACAAGCTATCTTGTCCGGCTATTTCATCCGCTTGATAAATCTTGTTTATACCTGTTTTATTCCCAGTATAAGATATTTTTATCTCTTTGTTCTTCAAGGCAGACATATCACAAAACACCCAATAGTCAGGTTTTCCTGAGGCCAAACGAATCTCGAACGCCCGCTCTTGCCGCCCTCCCACATCAAATGTCATCAGAGCCCGGTCTACCTGATGCGAAACCGGCAGATTGAGGTATCTCTTCGTTATTTTCATTGTCAGGTCTTGCGCGCTCAAGGTAAAGACACAACCCACCAAGGCACTCGCAAGCACCCATATACGTTTGTTATCCATTTCAGCATTAATTATGCACCAGCGTTCCGATATTTTCACCACTCATCACCTTTTTCAGGTTACCATTGGTATCCATGTCGAAGACAATGATCGGAAGATTGTTTTCCTTACACATCGTGGTGGCTGTCAGATCCATCACCTTGAGGCCGCGCGTATAGATTTCGTCGTAGGTGATGTCCGAGAACTTGGTAGCAGCCGGATCCTTTTCCGGATCGGCAGTATAGATACCATCTACACGGGTTCCTTTCAGCATCACATCCGCTTCGATCTCGATACCACGCAGAGAAGAACCTGTGTCAGTCGTAAAAAACGGGTTGCCAGTACCGCCCGACATAATTACAACATGACCCTGTTCAAGCAATTCGATCGCACGCCATTTGTTATAAAACTCGCCGATCGGTTCCATACGGATAGCAGTCAGCACTTTGGCTTTCACGCCCTGAGCGACGAGGGCAGAACTCAAGGCTAGACTGTTGATGACCGTTGCCAGCATCCCCATCTGGTCGCCTTTCACACGGTCGAAGCCTTTGGAAGCCCCGCTCAGGCCGCGGAAGATATTGCCGCCACCAATCACAATTCCGATCTGGACACCCATTTCGGCTATTTCCTTGATCTGCGTCGCATATTCGTTCAGACGAACTTCGTCTATACCATATTGTTTACCTCCCATAAGCGATTCTCCGCTTAATTTCAACAGGATACGTTTGTACTGAGCCATATTGTCTTGATTTATTTGATTGTTATACCTACAAAAATACAGTATTTCAATGACCCAGCAATAGCAGTCCTTTATTTTAGTAAAACATTTTAACGAGACTGTACACCCACTGTAACAATTTTGTAACATCTCCCTTCTACCTTTGTCTGTAGAAAAGAGAAACACACACTTATATTACTTATTTTGAAGACGCGAAGAAATCACCAAGACCTTATTCCTAACTTTTATACGGCAATCCTCTTTCAGCGGAAAGAAACGGGTTGCCGTATATTTTTTACCTAAACAATCCCGCAATACCTATAAATACTTTAAAAACCGAAACAATACGGATTTACCTCTTGTTTTGAATAAACAAAACTAAAGTAGTAATCATTTAAAAACGTAATGGTATGAAAGATTTATTAATCGGTATGGTAGTCGGAGTTGTCACAGGTTATGTACTCCGCAAAATGGAAGATGATGGTAAATTCCGTTGCCTCCACGCAAACCTCCACCACCTCGCTTCAAAGGCAAAAGAAGAAGCGATGAACCTGAAAGACGCAGGCTTGGACAAAGTAGAATATGTTGCCGACCGCGTTCATCAGGTTGCAGAGCAGGAAAAGAGCAAAAAATAAAACAGTATTCATGGGACGCAGACAACGCAGACGAGCGCAGATATTATTAATTATCAGCAAAATAAATCTGCGTCCGTCTGTGTATTCTGCATCATCTGCGTCCAGTGATATCAAATTGACACACCCTCTTCGAATTATCGTAACAGACGTGTTTTACTAACACGCCTCTCCATTTTTACCAGAGTTTATCCTTTAAATATTTTCCCGTATAAGATGCCTCGCACATGGCCACCTCCTCCGGCGTTCCGGTGCAAACCAGATTTCCTCCGGCATTTCCTCCTTCGGGGCCGAGATCAACCAGATAGTCGGCACATTTGATCACATCCATGTTATGTTCGATAATGACAACCGTATGACCTTTATCGATCAGGGCATTGAAAGCCTTCAGCAACGTCTTGATATCATGAAAATGCAGACCGGTCGTCGGCTCGTCAAAGACGAAAAGCGTCGGTTCCTGTTTCTCCTGCCCCAGATAGTAAGCAAGTTTCACACGCTGGTTTTCACCACCGGACAAAGTGGATGAAGTCTGTCCGAGTTTGATATACCCCAACCCGACATCCTGGAGGGGTTTCAGCTTTTTGACGATCTTCTTTTCCTGTGATCCCGGATATTGTCCAAAGAACTCAATCGCCTGGTTCACGGTCATTTCCAGCATATCATAGATACTCGCACCGTGATATTCGACATCGAGTACATCCTGTTTGAAGCGCTTGCCATGGCAGGTTTCGCATTCGAGGGTGATATCGGCCATGAACTGCATCTCGACCGTGATCTTTCCTTCTCCTTTACATTCTTCACATCGTCCGCCTTCCTTATTAAAGGAGAAATAGGCAGCCGAATAGCCCATCTGCTTAGCCAAAGGCTGCTCACCGTAAAGTTTACGGATCTCATCGTAGGCCCCGATATAGGTCACCGGATTGGAACGGGAACTCTTGCCGATGGAGTTCTGGTCGACGAACTCGATATTTTTGATCATGTGCATATCGCCTTCCAAGCCGGAACAGTCAACCATCAAGCGGGCAGCCTCGTCTAAATAATGCTTGACACCTTCGTAAAAAATATCACGCACGAGCGAACTTTTACCCGAACCGCTGACGCCTGTTACGACTGTCATCACATTCAGGGGGAACTTCACATCGATCCCTTTCAAATTGTTTTTACGGGCGCCTTTCACCTCGATATAATTATTCCAAGGACGACGATAAAGAGGCACTTCTATCTGGTCTTCTCCTGTCAAATACCGGACGGTATAGCTGTTGCTACTGGTTTTCAAATCGTCCACATCACCCTGATAGACCACCTCTCCACCCAAGCGACCGGCTTTCGGACCAATATCGATAATGTAATCGGCCGCACGGATAATTTCTTCGTCATGTTCTACCACGACAACCGTATTGCCTAATGCCTGCAATTGCCGGAGCACCTTGATCAGCAAATCGGTGTCGCGCGAATGAAGTCCGATACTCGGCTCGTCCAATATATAAAGAGACCCGACCAAGCTACTCCCCAAAGAGGTCGCCAAATTGATACGCTGGCTTTCTCCTCCGGAAAGAGAGGCAGACAGGCGGTCAAGCGTCAGATAGCCCACCCCCACATCCAACAGGAATTGCAGGCGGTTAGTGATCTCCGTCAGCAAACGTTTGGCAATGGATGCCTCGTTCTCGTCAAGTCGAAGATTATCGAAAAAGGCTTTTGCTTCCGTGATCGGAAGGGTAACCAGTTCCGCAATATCCTTTCCCCCTACCTTTACATACAGGGCTTCAGGACGCAGGCGGGACCCTTTACAGGTCGGGCAAACGGTCTTTCCGCGATAACGTGCCAACATCACACGATACTGTATCTTATACAGGTTCTCTTCCACAAACTTAAAAAAGTCATCGATGCCATGCAGCCCGCGGGCACCGTGCCAAAGCAGGTCTTTCTCCTTTTGTGTCAGATCGTAATAGGGACGGTGGATCGGGAAGTTGTATTTCTCGCTCTTCACAATAAACTCTTTCAGCCACTCCCCCATCACATCGCCTTTCCAGCAAACTACCGCTCCCTGGAAAACAGACAAGCTTTTATCCGGCACGACCAGATTTTCATCGATACCGAGCACCTTCCCGAAACCTTCACAAGTCGGGCAGGCGCCTAACGGGTTATTAAAACTGAACATCATATCGGTCGGTTCCTCGAACACCATACCATCGGCCTCGAATTTCTTGGAATATTCTTTTACAACCGTTCCTTCGGATGTGTAGATACGGATGATACAGGTATCGTGCCCTTCAAAAAATGCCGTTTCGGCAGAATCAGCAAGACGGCTTTTCAATGTCTTGTCATCCGATACGACCAGACGGTCTATCAACAGTTCGATCACCGGGGAGGAAAGCAATGTGTCATCCGCCAATACTTCACCGATACGGTAAACGGTCTCGCCAATGGACAAACGGGTATAACCTTCTTTTTGCAAGATTTCCAACTGCTCCTTGATGCCACGTCCATCCGGCAGGACGACAGGAGCATATACGGCAAAGCGTGTTCCGGCAGGGTAACCTAAAACTTCTTTCACAATATCGCTTACCTGGTGTTTCTTCACTTCTATCCCAGACACGGGAGAGATAGTTTTCCCGATACGGGCATATAGGAGCCGAAGGTATTCGTATATCTCCGTAGAAGTTCCCACCGTCGAGCGCGGGTTGCGGGTGTTCACCTTCTGTTCGATAGCGATGGCAGGGGGAATGCCTTTGATATAGTCGCACTCCGGCTTACTCATACGCCCCAAGAACTGGCGTGCATAGGCCGAAAGGCTCTCCACATAGCGACGCTGCCCCTCCGCATACAACGTATCGAATGCCAATGATGATTTTCCACTACCGGAAAGGCCGGTTATAACGACCAGTTTATCTCTGGGAATCTCGACATCGATATTTTTCAGGTTATTGATTCGAGCTCCCTTGATGAATATAGAATTGTTTTCGGACATAATGATGATTTATCAGCCTGACATATAGACACGGATTACACATCTGTGTAATCCGTACCCAATATAAACATCGCAAAGGTAAAAAAGGATTGCCGTTTTGCCAAGTAAACGTTTGACATTCACATTCGGAAACAATCAATTTACACATTCTATATAAACGGGGCCGATCAGGCCGGATTTCTGCAACGTATCGGCAGGCTTCCAGCTATTGCAGGGTGTCCAGGTTTTTCGTTCGGACTCCGGCAAACCGCTATCACCGATCAAACGGTTCATCCAAGTGGTAACGACCTCTATCTCGACTTTATTCTTCCCTTTCCGAACCAAATCCGAAACATTTACCCGGTAGGGAGCCGTCCAGACACCACCGGCATACCGACCGTTGATCTTCACTTTTGCCATTACACCGACATCGTTCAGATTCAGATACAATTCGCCCTCCGGCTTCTTTTTCAATTTAAATTCCGTCTCGTACCAAATCGTACCGGAATAATAGCGGATATCGGGATTCTCGTTCTTGCTGATATCTTCCAGGTGGACAAAAGTCTGGCTTGCCGGACCTCTTCTCTTTTCCACAAAGGAGACTCTCCAAGGAGCATCCAGGCGAACAAGCGTCTGCGGAACCGGATAGTTCAGTTCCAAACCTGTTCCCTCAGCCTTTACGGCCGGCCGGCGGAACACGACAAAAGCACTCTCATAAGGATGCAACTTCAAAGGAACAACTGTCCCCGTAGCTGTCTCTTCATAAGCAGGAAGCGTACGAATACGGCCGGTTACCGCATCCCATAACTCCGGTTGCCTTGAACGGATACGGAATTCAGGACTGATCTCAACCGTCTCGTCTTTCTGATTGGAGATAAAATAGATCTCAGCATCTCCAGCAGAACGGTGTCCGTAGAGAACCGGAGCATCCGCCGGCAATCCGCAGTCCGGTACACAACCGATATGCTTCAAGGCCTCTTCCATCGTCATACCCAACAACAACTCTCCTTTTCCTCTTTTAGCTGCCTTCACGCTCCGCCCGTCCAGACCGCCCCATAATTCGTCGGCCAATTTCTTAACCTGCCTGTCAGCCATCGGAAAAGATTCGCCACTCGGCGAACGTTTCGGAGCAGGCCCCAAGACAACCGCCCCGTCTTCGATCAGTTTCCCGATCTTGGCAAGCAGTTCGGGACGCATGGTCTCTAGCTTCGGAAGTACCAGTATTCGGTATTGCGTACCATGAGGCAGCGTCAGCAAACCGTCTTTGACAAAGAGGTCGCGCTCGATCACCTCGGCATTGATATAATCGAACTGGTAGCCTTTCGGCAGTTCCGGTTCTACAATACCGGTCATCTTGGGAGCATCTTCGCCGATGAAATAAGCGACATCGGCAATATTCAAACCTTGTTGCAACATATAGTTGACACGTTTCAGATAGGATGTAAACAAATCCATCTGCGGATACCAAGTGTTCAACCGGTTGAATTCGCTGCTGAACCAGGCGTTCATCCCCGGTTCCCGTTCTTCCGATGGCTGCGAGATATAGACATGCAACAACGTATTATTGATTCCTTCCGTAAAGAAACGGTCGCCACGCTGTTTCATCATGGCAGGATAACAACTGAAAGGCGTCCCTCCGCTGGTGAACGATTCGGCCGAAATCTTCTGCTTTCCATAGATATGTCCACAGGAAGAGGCGGCACGGTTCTCGATATTCCCCAAATCGCCAAAACTCCAGAACTCGCCTCCTATCTCGTCCGATTGTCCGCCATATTGCAGGAACTCACCGGGGAACCCCCAGTGCCCGTAGTTTTCCAACCAGGTTGTCAAGCCATATTTATGGCACACCTCCCGTAAGCCGCCGACATAATCGTATGCAACCTTATCCGCGATCAGACGGCGCAGATCCCAAAGGAAACGGTCGGAACGATCCTCGCTCCCGACCACATATCCTTCATAAGCGGGAAGGAACGGTAACGGGTCATAGCCGTAACGCGCCTGGAATTCCGACAAGAAATCGTCGGTAAAGTTTTGTCCGCCCGTTTCGTAACTATCTTGTACGACTACTTTCCAGCAAGCACGATCTTCAGCCGGAATACGACGGTATATTTCACCCATGAAAGCCTCGAAATGCGCTTCTACATGCTTGCGGCTCATCTTATCTATCTCCAGTCCGGTCGCTTCGGGATCGGCCGGGCTGTTCGTCACGCCCGTCGGGAGCATACCGGTACGCAGGATCGTCCATTCTCCCGCCGGAGCTTTCCAGACAAGGCGGTCTCCTTGCAAGAAAGCAGAAATATCCAATACTTTCCCCGGATCGATAACCAGAGAGGGATCACCCACTTCCGGTTGTACCGGCCACTGGTATTCATGCCAATAAGGAAGCGGAGTCTGAAACATCTTGGCTAATGTCTTTTCGGGATAACGTTCCACAATAGGAAGAGATGAGAATTCCACCTCTCCCAATCCCGTACCGGAAGCCGTGTTTGCCAGTTCCAATCGGAACTCGCTTGCCGTCGTTTCCGGGACAGAGATAACAACCGGAGCATACGGACCGAAGCCGACATTCAAATTCGCATTGAAACGGTCGATCTTAAATTCGGACAGCATCCGATAGCCCCCGTTCTCTTTTACTAATAAACGGGCATTGGTTTGAATCGGCTGACGGGCAGGGAAGATTTGCAAACTGCGTAAAGTAAACGGTTGGTCCGTCCTGAAATCGATCGCCACCAGCTTTTCGCTTTTTTCCGTAAAAAGCATAACCGTTTCCTTATTCCCATCAACCAAATGGTTCAGATTTTGCAAAGACATAGCAGATGTCACTTTGGTATTTGCTGCCGACAACCGGGTTGTTTTCTTCCCGATAGATGGAAAAGCGATCACCTTTACATCCTGAAAGTCCTTATCCGGCTTCGTCAAAACCACCTCTACCTGTTTTCCACCGCTGACCTCCACCTTTACCGATGCTAAATAACGCATCGCCTGCTCCGGTTTCACCCACGGACCGCCCGACTGGCTCCATCCGGGTGAATTAAAGATGCCGATCTCTATCCCCAATTCCGTTGCTGTTTTAAGGGCTGCGTGCAGTATTTTCCACCATTCCTCACTATAGAACGGCACGGTCTTATAAGGCGTCTGGATTCCTTCCAGTCCGATATTCCCGATAAAAGCCCGGTTGATCCCGGCTTCTTTCATCGAATAGAGGTCCTTCTTCACGCCCTCTTCCGAGATATTCCCTGAAATCCAATACCAATAAACGGAAGTCTGTACTTGCTCCGCCGGATTCACGAAGCCGGATTCAAGCACGTTTTTATCTTGCCCACTCCCCATAAAAGGAGCCAATAGCGAAAGGCTAAATAATGTTTTAAGCAGAGGTTTTCTCATGGTCTGTTCTTTTTAAGATTCCAGCGGTAAAAGTAGCAAGATTATCTTTCACCTCTGGTTTCTATATTGATTTATATCTTTTCAAAAATGCTTTCTCAAACAAGTTTTTATCCAGCATTATTTCCAAAACCATTGTTTATAACATAAAAAAGATAGAGGCTTTTAAACTTTTCGTATCTTTGTGTCGGCTTGTACAAGGTGTATAGGACAACAAACAAAAGAATCTCAAACTCAAAGACTTCATGATGGCAAAATACCTTCGTCTGTTACTGATCTTGCTGCTTGGAGCAGTAACGTCATGTAAGACGACACAACAAAAACCGCAGCAACCGACTGGAAAAGAAGCGAAACGAGAATTTCGCGGGGCTTGGATACAGACAGCTTTCCAGGGAGAATATAAGGATATGACACCCGCACAAATGCGGAAAGACTTTATCCGTAAGCTCAACTATCTGCAAAAATGCGGGATCAACGCTATCATCTTCCAGGTACGCCCGGAAGCCGACGCTTTCTATAAATCGGATATCGAACCCTGGAGCCGTTTCTATACCGGCAGGCAGGGACTCGCCCCGGACGGAGACTTCGACGTGATGGCCTTCCTGATCGAAGAATGCCACAAACGGAATATGGAATTCCACGCCTGGCTGAATCCTTACCGGGCAAGCACAGCCGGGAATACCCGTTTTGCAGATTCACATATATATAATAAGCATCCGGAATGGTTCGTGACCTACAACAAGCAAATCCTGTTTGACCCGGGATTACCGGAAAGCAGGCAGTTCATCTGCCGAGTGGTACGGGATATCGTCAGCCGTTACGATATAGACGCGATCCATATGGATGACTATTTCTATCCCTATCCGGTAGCGGGCATGCCTTTCCCGGACGACAAAAGTTTTCAAAAATACGGCTTGAACAAAGGATATAAAGCATCACAACGTGCAGAATGGCGAAGGGAAAATGTGAACAAGCTGATTCGTGAGATCAAGCGTACCATCCTATTATCCAAACCGTGGGTAAGATTCGGCATCAGCCCGTTCGGCATCTACCGCAACAAAAAAAGCACACCCGACGGTTCAGGCAGCAACACCAACGGATTGCAAAACTACGACGACCTGTATGCAGATGTGACACGCTGGGTAAAAGAGGGTTGGATAGACTATAACATTCCACAGATATATTGGGAGATCGGACATCCGGCAGCCGACTATATCACGTTGATCCAATGGTGGAACAAAAACGCGACGCGGGAAGGCACGCATCTGTATATCGGCCAAGACGTAGCACGCACCATGAAAGCGGACCAGCTCACCCGCAAAATGCTTTACGAACGTTCGCTCTCGAAAGTAAAAGGCAACTGCTTCTGGCCTGCAAACGAAATACTCTGGAACAACAAGGGTGTGGCCGACAGCCTGAAACGGAACTACCACCGCTATCCGGCCTTGATCCCGGCCTACACCCATCTGCACAACCGGGCTCCGCAAGAGGTCAAGAAACTGAAAGCCGAATGGACTGCCCAGGGCTATATGTTGCACTGGCAGGCGGAACAGAGCAAGACCAATCCCGAATTGGCAAGCTATTTCGTCATTTACCGCTTCGAAAACAAGGAACCGGTCAATCTGGATGATCCTTCTAAGATCGTAGCGGTCACACGCGAGACGAACTATCTGCTGCCCTACGACGGCGGAAAGCGCAAATACCGTTATGTAGTCACAGCCGTAGATCGTTTCCATAATGAAAATCAAGGTAAAAGCAAAAAGGTAAAACTTTAAATTCAGCCACGGATGTCAGATTTTATCTGTCAGAAATATACAGACTGTTCTTCTTGCTCCCACTATCAGAAGCAGATATTCAAATACCGTTCTTTCCCGAAAGGAATGATGATCCCGAAAGAACGGTGTTCACAAAATACGATCTATTTTCTGATATCCGGCTCCGTTCGGGTAACCAGCGATGAACATCCGGGCACAGTATTTCACGACGGGCAGTTCATCATGCAGCCGATCGGTTCACGTGTAGAGTTCCACATCCTGGAATCCACGGAATGCATCCTTTACCTGTTCGAGACTCCGCAAAACATTTGTACCGACCGTTTCAACAAAGGACTGGAACTGGCGAAAGAGTCTCCCATGCTCCCTGTCGTCATGGATATGTGTTTCCCTTTGCGCCTTTTTATCAACGGGCTCAAAATGTACCTCAACAACGAACTCCTGTGTGCGGAATTCCTGAAAGCCAAGCAGACGGAGTTGTCTTTCCTGCTCAACTGCTATTATACCTTGAAAGAGATCGCCAATTTCTATGCACCTATATATAGGTATAGCCAAACATTCCGCTACTTTGTCATGCAAAATTACCTGAAAGCGAAAGATGTCGAGTCTTTTGCGCAATTAGGAGGATATAGCACTACCACCTTCCGGCGTTTATTCAAAGAGACGTTCGGAGAGCCGGCTTACCAATGGATGACCAAAAAGAAATGCCTGGATATACAGAACGACCTGATAACCACGAATGCAAGCATATCCGAGATCTGCTATAAGTACGGTTTCGAATCCTTGTCTAACTTTTCCCATTTCTGCCGGGCCAACTTCGGCAAATCTCCACGCGCCATCCGCAACGAAAGAGACGAAAACGTGTAGAAATCAATCTATTTCATATATTCCAACCTTTTGATTAAAAAAGCAATTCATCCGAAATCTCCCACCCTCGCGGAACAACTAATCCGGAACATACCCTAAACTAACTCGGAAGTCATAGTAAACTAATTCAAGACATACAGTATATTATTTATATGTAGTACTACTTATCGCAAATAGGTAGTACTACTTATCGTCTATAGGTAGTACTACGTATAGACGATATGTAGTGACTACCAACAGATACTTTACTATATGTTATGAATTAGTTCTTGGGGGGTTTTGATTTAGTTGATGGTATGAAACGGATTAATTTACCGGTCATCCCAGGCCGATTTCTCAGAGTACCGTATATCGGAACCGACACCATACTGACACCACACCGACACCTATTTAATACGCTGTTTATCACACATATAAAAGCACTTAGTGTCAGATGCCAGTCTTTTTCAAATTTTTCTATCCCACATTATAGATTTGCTAGCATAACCATCCGTATCTACCGGGTGCAGACACACCAGCCGTCAAAAGATCAGATTATCCGTCAAAATATTTATATAGACCTTCTTCGTAACGCCATCATAATTTTTCAGTTCGCCTACCAACACAAGTTCTGCCCCCTTCATCCAAGACTCGAAAGGAACCGTCTTCCGATAGGTAATCTCTCGAAGCAAGGTCGGTTGATTTTTCACAACCAGATAAGCCCCGTCATCAGCCACGGCTTTTCCTCTAAAGGCAAGGGTTCGTTCGTACACCTTCTGCTTATTAGTTCCGTTCACAACAATCGGTTGAAGTCTCAGCGAGTCACGGCCTTCGCGAAGCATCGGTGCTATCGCCAAGCTTTCGTAACGGCCTACGGACAATCCGGACAAGTCGATTTGCAAGTCCAACATCAAGTTATCTCCCTGCAGCCCGATACTATTTTCTCTAACATACACCATTCCCCGGTAATCGGACAGAAGTTCCTGAGCAGGACAGGACAAGGCGGTAAAAAAGAAAAACAGGATATATGGAATTGTTCTCATAAAATTCTTATTTAATGATATACATAATACTAATCCCCAACTTGGTAGGTCCGAAATAGTCATTGCGGTAACTGCCTGCCACTTCCCGGCCCGCCGGGAAAGGTGCTTTGTCGTACTCGAAACGAACATATCCGATTCCGGCAGCAAACTCGATATTCCAATGGGGGGAAAGATACAACTGGTAGCCATACGAAATACCGCCTCCATAGGCATTGCCATCATAAGCATAATCGGACTTCATCACATTCAGAAGTGTCTTGCCTGCCACTTCATAATCGGCATATAGGACATGAACACCAAAAAAATGTCCGTTAAACCGTTCGTGCAGCCAATAGCGCAACTCCGATTGTACGAGCCAGTGCTTAATGGATTTATCGTCCGAAAAGGTCCAGGGATTGTAATTGCCGGAAATATCCAGCGAAAGATGTTTATTGCATGCAACTTCAACTCCCAAGTTGAGAGTCGTGGTTGCATCATACAACGTATTCGTTTTGACGGCAACCACCTGCGACCGGGCACAGAAAGCACAACACAGACAGATAAGGACGAGACAGGTTCTATTCATCGATATTTATTGATTTACAATATGAATTTAAAAACAAAGATATGTAAAATCTATATATTTATAAACAGAATCGATACTGAATACACATTCGGACAGATTTATTGCATATATTTGTAGAATAAACTATTTAGTATTGGGGGTATATGAAATTTAAACTTATCACTCTGTTTATCATCCTTTGCCTAGGATTCACAAGCTGCTCCGAGAACGAGACTCCGGAACCCCGGACAACCCGCACCATATTAGTCTATATGATGGCCAATAACAGCCTCAACAGCTTCGCCTCGAAAAACATAGAAAGCATGATAGAAGGAGCGACCAGCAAAAACCTCAACGAAGGAAACTTGATCGTTTATTATGCTCCCGCCGGTTCGCCCCCGGAACTTCTCCGGATAAAAGAAGAAAACGGCGTTGTCAAGAAATTCCATCTGAAGGACTATGAAAAGCAGAATTCGGCTGATCCGGACGTGATGCGGAGCGTGATCGGCGAAGTGGTTTCACAATATCCGGCAGACAGTTACGGGTTGGTGTTATGGAGCCATGGGACAGCCTGGCTTCCTTCCGACTACCAGAATAAGCTGAAAGCGTTCGGACAGGACGGCAACAACTGGATGGAGATCGACGACCTGGCAAAGGGACTGCCAGATGATCTATTTGATTTTATCCTGTTCGATGCCTGCTACATGGCAAGCGTCGAATGCACTTATGAGCTTAGAAACAAAGCTGAATATATCTTAGCTTCTCCCACCGAAACAATGGCGGACGGATGGCCTTATGAAGAGATGATGCCGCAACTGTTCGCTACTGACCTGCAACTGGAAAAGGTCGGTGAAACATTCTACAACCATTACCTGAACAATACCTATCCGTATGCGACCGTATCGCTCACGAAAACAAGCGAACTGGATAATCTGAAAAGCGTAGCACATGATATCTTGGCAGATAAGACCGAAAGCGATATTTACAACCTCGATCTAAAGAAAATGCAAAGACTGGAATATTTATACCGTAGCCCAGGAATGCTTTATGACTTCAATGATTATATCAAGCAGTTGGCGACAGCCGAACAATACGATCGTTTCATCAGTTGCCTGGATAAAGCAGTCGTCTACAAGGCCCATACGCCCAAATCCTACTACGCCGCCATAGGAAATGCGTTGCCGATCAAAAGCTATTGCGGCCTGACCATTTTCGTTCCGCAAGAATCTCTACCCAAAATGCTCGAATGGTATAAACAAAGAGTCGGCTGGTATAAGGCAGTTTATGAATAAATCCTCTATCACCGGATCAGGAAAGCCTTTTTAAAGCGTTTCACCGTACCTTCGGGGTGGTATATTTCAGCATAAAAGATATAGACTCCTGTTTGCAGCGGACTTCCGTTGTTGGCTACGCCACTCCATGTGATCTTACCGGAGATGCCTAACAACTCATGATTGGATATATCAGCTACACGCAGACCGGAGGTATTGAAAACGAAAGCGCGACAGCTATATCCCGGACGGTCGAGCAGGTAGGACACCGTGTAACTACCGGACTCTTCTATCCACACAGGAGGTTCTATACCCGTGGCATCGCCCGATGAAGCGTCTTTGTATTGAGAGTTCTGATAGCCAGGTGTGCCATAGCCAACTGTTTCGGAAGCGGAGGTCCAGTTTGCCGCGTCTTGCGTAGCGGCATCCGGATCGATACGCTCAAGGGCAACACCTTTTTTATTTTTGACTGAATGAGCATGCCATTTAGACGAATAGACGACTTCATCTATTATTATTTCATCCGCTGTACGAAACAATACCAAGGTAGAAGATGTATTGGCAAGAATAGGAAGCTTGGCCAATCCGCAAAGAGCAGACGGATCGGCTATATCATAAAAAGAAGTCACACCTTCCAAGTTCTTGGTCAAGAGGAGGTAACTTTTTGCCTTCAGATTATGCAGGACGGAAGTCAATGGATAGCGAGTGCTAAGTGTTCCGTCCGATTTACGGATGGCGACAGAAAGGGCGGACAAAGACAAGGAATGCTCCGAACGATTATACAATTCGATATATTCGCTGCCTCCGACATATGGGTCAGGGAGCAACTCGTTAATGATGATTTCTCCGGGCTGGATCGGTTCTGTGACTTCCGGAATGTCGGGATCATCCGGATTATCCGGGACATCGGGTCGGTCTGGATCTACCGGCGGATCTTCCTCCTTATCGGGAGAAGAATTAACGGCGCCGGGAGTTCCACCACGTGGATCAGTAGAAAGATGCCAGCCTGAAGTGCCTCGTTCCCACGACACACCAGAGGTAGCCGCTTCATACGCCACTTCTTCTATCTTGCCTCCGGCAGCATCCCACAATTGCAAGACAGCTCCTTTGTCATTCAAAGCCGGAAACTTCTCGATAGGAATCAGCAACGTTTGGACAGGGAAGGACAACGCATCCTCCTGGTCCAATAAAACTACATATCCGCCAGCAGGCAAATCCATCTCTGGCAGGGCTTTTGCCTTCTTCCCCGTCACATTCTTGTACACCCATCCGTCCAACGAGACGGTAGCAGCAGTCGTATTATGTAATTCGATATATTCCACCATTCTTCCATCTCCCGGCTTTGCCATGACTTCATTGATAACGACCGAACCTGCTGGATAGCTCTCCGGTTCATCCGGATCAGGCTTCGGTTCCGGCTTATCCGGTCCAGGTTCTTCTTCCCCTCTCAACACGACTTCGACAGCTTCATCCGGCATCGCCTTTCCCGACAAAGAGCGAAGACCGGCATAAGAGATCGTGTATGAATGGTCCAACTGCATCTCTTGATCGAAAAAAGTGCTTACGAATTGCTTCGTCCCTGCATCTACATACCTTTTGAGGTAAGCGTCTCCAATATCCGAAATACTGAAGACAGCCTTATCAATATCAACCGGCTTATCAAAAGCGAACAGCAAGTTGGAGGCCGATAGCGGCTCGACCTCAAGCAACTTTGGCGGACTTTCTGATTCTCCCGGTTCTTCTTCAGGCTTGTCCGGCTCGATCGGTGTATCCGTCACCCGATTAAGCACACACACATTATCTATGCTGAAAAGAGAACTTCGTGTCTTCGTGTAATAAAACGTAAACACCAAGTTGCCTCTCTCAACCGGCTCTTCTATCGTGTACATGGCTGAACCTTCAAGGCGGTATCCCTCCATATCGTCTGTCTTGTAATACAAACTCCACCGGAGATTGTCTTCAAGTGTCACTTTCACATGTAACAACAATGGCGACTCTTCAAAATCGGTCTGTGGCAGAATCAAATTCCCGTTTCCGTTACGCTTCAGTCCTAGTTCCTTGTTGCCAGTATTCCCGAGACGTACATAATAATAACGTTCTTGATTTTCCTGATACAAATAGATGCATAATTTGTTCTCGTCGCTCGGTTGGTTTTGCATATAAACATCGAATTCCCATTGCATATCGGGCGAATAGGCGATTTCTTTGCCTATGGAAGCAGTTCCTGACTCAGTCGGTTCGATATTCAACTGAAGCCTGCCATCGGCATTGACTGCAAACTGCCCTCTGTCTTTGCCGATCCAGTCGGCCCCCAACATCGGGCCGTCAAACGTCTCATTCACCTGTGAATTCACACAAAAAGGAAGTAATATGAAGAGATAAAGAATAAATTGTTTCATAGCATTCTAGTTTTGTTTATAATTTGCATATCTTTGCACCCCAAAGCGTTGTAATGAAGGAAACGCAAAGCTTTCTGTAAACGTTGTAAAGTTATACTATTTTTTTTATAAACAAATTAATTAGTGCTCAAAATGAAAGTAGCAATTGTTGGAGTGAGTGGAGCGGTAGGACAGGAATTCCTGCGCGTACTCGACGAGAGAAACTTCCCAATGGATGAGCTTGTGCTTTTTGGCTCATCTCGCAGTGCCGGACGTGTTTATACTTTCCGTGGTAAACAAATTACCGTCAAGGAGCTTAAGCATAACGACGACTTCAAGGGAATCGATGTTGCTTTTGTTTCGGCCGGTGGCGGTACTTCTATCGAATTCGCAGAAACCATTACGAAATATGGTACTGTGATGATCGACAATTCCAGCGCATTCCGCATGGACAACGACGTACCTTTGGTAGTTCCCGAAGTGAACCCGGAAGATGCACTGAATCGTCCGCGCGGTATCATCGCCAATCCGAACTGTACCACCATCCAGATGGTCGTTGCATTGAAGGCAATCGAAGGCCTGTCGCACATCAAGCGTGTACACGTATCGACCTACCAGGCTGCCAGCGGTGCAGGCGCAACAGCAATGGCCGAACTGGTAAAACAATATGAACAACTGCTGAAAGGCGAAGAACCGACTGTGGAAAAGTTCGCTTATCAACTGGCTTACAATGTCATCCCTCACGTAGACGTATTTACGGATAACGGCTACACGAAGGAAGAGATGAAGATGTATAACGAAACACGCAAGATCATGCACTCTGACATCGAGGTGAGCGCAACTTGTGTACGTGTTCCGGTTATGCGTGCCCACAGCGAAGCGACTTGGGTTGAGACAGAACGACCGGTCAGCGTAGAAGAAGCTCGTAAGGCGTTCGCTGAAGCCGAAGGTGTCGTCCTGCAGGACGAACCAGCGAAGAAAGACTATCCGATGCCGTTGTTCATCGCTGGAAAAGACCCAGTTTATGTGGGCCGTATCCGTAAGGATATCACGAACCCGAACGGCTTGACATTCTGGACGGTGAGCGACCAGATCAAAAAAGGGGCAGCCCTGAATGCTGTACAGATTGCAGAATATCTGTTAAAAGTAAAGAATATCGGATAAACGGTATACGATATTTGGATATAAAGAGAAGGAGATGTCAAAACTCCTTTATCAGGATCTTTTAGGCACGGATTTACACGGATAAATTTATTTTCTTTCCGTGTAATCCGTGCCTAAATTATATCTTCATTTCTTTCAGTCCTTCTTCCAGCGTATGCGGGCGATAGCCCAATTCGCGTTTTGCTTTTTCGATGGACAGTCCGCTATTGCGTGGACGTGGCGTTGCCTCCTTCATCTCTTCCGTTGTGACCGGACAGATCAGTGAACGATCCAGTCCGAAATAATCGGCTACACGGTATGCCATTTCTGCAATAGAAAGATATTCCGCGCCACAGATATGATAAATACCGGAATCATCGGTATGCACAAGCCGTTCCACTCCGTCGGCAATATCCTCTACCCAAGTCGGTGTGCGGTATTGATCGGCGACGACACGGATCTCTTGCCCTGCTTCCAAGCGGTTCTTGACTAATTGAAGGACATTGCCATGCTGTCCCGGCAACGCTTTCCCGTAGACGACAACCACACGGACAATAGCATAGTTGCGGCAAATACTCGCTACCGCTTGTTCTCCCTGATACTTGGTCACGCCATAGTAATTGAGCGGAGCGGGCAGGTCTTCTTCCGTATAAAGCCGATCACTTCTCCCGTCAAACACAAAGTCTGTCGACAAATGGATCAATCGGCTCCCCTGATGCTCGCAACAATACGCCAAGTTCTCTACCGCCGACACGTTAATGGCATACGCCTCCTCACGGTGCTGCTCGCAATAATCCGGGACGGAAAGAGCCGAACAATTGACAACGACATCAGGACAAATATGGTCGAACAAGGCCTCCACCGCCGGATAGTCGTTGATGTCCAACCGGACGAAAGTATGGTTCCCTTCCGGACGGATATCCGGATGAAGGGAACAGCCGAATACTTCGCAGGCCCCGTTCTCCGAAAGGTTATCCAGGATTCTTCTCCCGACAAACCCGTTAGCACCTATAACCAATATCTTTTTCATCAAAACATATAGATCAGAACACCCAACACACGGTGGTTCGTCACCGAATGCGTGTTTTCTATTTTACCATTTTCTGCATTCATATCTCCATACCAGGCAAGAGAAGGACTGTATTCCACTCCCAGCTTCCAGTGGGGCAGATTATAAGAAAGTTGGAGGTTGGTAGTAAACACCTGATCCACCTCCAATCCGACACCATAGGTCGGCCCGGCAATCGTCTTTCCCGTTCCTAAGTTCTTCAGATAGCCGACAAAAATTCCCGGTTTCCATTTCTTGCCATAGACTACATTCAGCCAAGTCATGGAATGACGGTAAGGCGTATACTCCTGTTCACCTGTACGCGGATCGACAGAGGTAACCGCATAACCACCCAACATACAGGCTTGCGTCAGATTGGAAGCCAGCAACGTCTTACCTGCAATCACCCAATCCTGAGTCATATATTTGGCATGTGCCTCAAAAGACAACGAAGTGACCCGCTCGTTCACTTTATACACCCGGTCGTCCACCGTCATTTGCTGTCGGGGTTTCAAGGACAGCACTTCCATGCCAACGCCGGCAATCAAACCATCAACCTTATAATCAGCCGAGACGTAGACTTCCGGGATGCAGCTGTTCTTGATATATTCCTCGCTTTTTCCGTTCGGGCCGGCAGACAAATACTGCAACTGCCACAACACGGCTCCTGTCAGCTGCAATCCTTTGCCCGACGTGTACCGGTAACGGATCTGAGGGCTACGGTTAAACGGTTGGAAAGGCGCACCGGTCGAAAGGTTCAACATTTGCGGAGATACATCGCCGAACAACGGATGCCAGGTTTGTCCTACCAGTACCGCCGATTTTCCCCAATCTAAGTTGACATAAGCATGGCGAATACGCAAGACCGCCCAGTTGCTTCCGGAGCCGCGAAAATCCGCCTCTAACTTGGCTGTTGTCACGGCTTTCCCGATATTCGGTCCCGTCACGTCTACTCCCAAACGGGAATAGAGCAGATAGAAACTCCCGTTTGCCGTGGCATTCAGGTCATTACCATCGGCATCCAAATTCTTGTCTTTAGGATAAAGGTGGAATAGCCCATCCACAATTTCAGCATTGGCACGTGAATTATAAAACAGGTCGCCACGCACCTGTCCATAAAATTTATAAGAAAAATTCTTTTTCTGAGCATGACCGGCCGTAACCATGTATAAGGCCGCGAAGAGTAACAAATATCTTTTCATTGCTGTCTTTTCAAATTGATTGCAAAGGTAAGGAAGTTTGGGATTACTGCAAAACAGGAAGAGTCTTACTACACCTTAACCTTATCCGAAAAACAGGAAATATCCTGGTAAAAGCACCCCTGACACCCATACAAAAAACGGAGAGGATAACATTTTAATACATCCACACCAAGCAAGTCGTAGTTCCACTATAGGGAACCATCAGTTTTATTCAAGGATAATTCTTAGAGCTCTGAAAAACGCTTGGAAAAAGGAACTGGGAAATTCTTCGAGCCTTTAAAAGTAATACATCACAAGTCCCAATATACGATGGTTCGTGACACTATGCGTATTTACGGTCTTGCCGGAGACTTTGTCCGTATCACCATACCAAGCTGTCGTCGGCATATATTCCATACCGATTTGCCAATGGGGCAGATTGTAGGAGAAAGCGATATTGGTAGAGAAAACCTGGTCTATATCCAATCCCATACCATACACGGTGGCGGAAACTAATACGTCGGCCGTTCCCAAGTTCTTGGTATAACCGGCAAAGAAGTGCCCCTTCCATTTCGTCCCGCAAGTGAAATTAATCCAAGATGTGGAATGCCGGAAAGGCGTATATTCCTGCTCGCCGTTATCCGGATCGATGGAGCTGATACCATAACCGCCGATCAATGCCGTATGATCCAGACAGGAAGCCAACAGACTCTTGGCGGCAAAAGTAAAATGACGCCCGGTATATTTGACATGAGCCTCATAAGAAAGCGCCGTCATGCGCTCGTTCACCTTATAAGTCTTTTCATTCCAGACAGAAGACGTACGGGGCTTCAAAGAAATCAGATGCACACCGCCACCCGTCAGCCAGCCACTGGCGGAGGCATAATCGGCTCCGACATAGAATTCTGGCACGCAGCTATTCTTGATATATTCCTCGCTCATGCCGTTCGGACCGCTCGACAGGTACTGCAACTGCCAAAGGGCAGAAGCCGTCAACTTCACATCCTCTACTTTATATTGGTAACGTATTTGCGGTTCGCGGTTAAACGGCTGGAAAGGGGCGCCGGTAGAGAGGTTCAGTATGTCCGGACAGACACTCCCGAACAAAGGATGCCAGGTTTGCCCGATCAGGATTTGGCTCTTTTCCCAATCCAACGCCACATAAGCCTGCCGGATACGCAGCATCGTCGTACTGGACGAGAATCCTCCGAAGTCGACTTCGATCTTTGCAGAAGAGCGGGCCGTACCGATATCCGGTCCGGTCACATCCACGCCAAGACGCGAAGTAAAGGTGTAGAAACTGCCGTTGGGACCGGCATTCAGATCCTTACCATCCGCATCCGGACGCTTGTCCAGCGGGTACAGGTAGAAATTTCCGTCTACCGGAGCCATATTGACACGTGTATTATAGAAGAGGTCTCCACGGACAAAACCGTAGAATTTGTAAGTAAAGTTCTTCTTCTGAGCTGTCGCCGGAAAGACCATGCAGATGCCGGCCAGCAGTAATATCAGCTTTTTCATTCTTATAGTTTGTTACCAGTTTAACAGAGTTGAGCCACAAAGATATATATTTTCCTGTATTTCATTTGAAGAACGAAATATTATTTGTTACTTTGCTTCCAAGTTGTAAGCCTTAAAGGCCAAATCGATTAATAATGTAAACTACATAACAACATCATGGAAAGTAAGAAGTTTTTACTGCAGGAGAAAGATATTCCTACAGCCTGGTACAACATCGTAGCAGACATGGAGAATAAACCGCTTCCTCCGCTCAACCCCAAAACAAAGGAACCGCTCAAGCCTGAAGATCTCTATCCTCTATTTGCCAAAGGATTGGTAGACCAGGAGATGAACCAGACGGATGCCTGGATCGAAATCCCGGAAGAAGTTCGCGACATGTATAAAATCTGGCGTCCGACTCCGTTGGTCCGCGCTTACGGACTTGAAAAAGCACTCGACACGCCGGCTCACATCTATTTCAAGAACGAAAGTGTCAGCCCTGTCGGATCTCATAAACTGAATTCCGCTATTCCGCAGGCCTATTTCTGCAAAAAGGAAGGCGTGACCAATGTCACGACCGAAACAGGCGCCGGACAATGGGGAGCTTCCATGGCTATGGCCGCCAAACATTTCGGATTGGAACTGGCTGTCTATATGGTAAAGGTCAGCTACAACCAGAAACCCTACCGCCGTTCTATGATGCAGACATTCGGAGCCGAGGTGATCGCCTCGCCCAGTATGAGTACACGTGCGGGCCGCGACATTATCACCAAGCACCCGAATTATCAGGGAAGCCTGGGAACAGCCATCTCCGAAGCGGTCGAGTTGGCTATGCAGACGCCCAATTGCAAATATGTATTGGGTAGCGTGCTGAACCATGTGATGCTCCACCAGACAGTTATCGGCCTGGAAGCTGAAAAACAAATGGAGATGGCGGGAGAATACCCGGACGTAGTTATCGCTTGTTTCGGTGGTGGTTCAAACTTCTCCGGTATTGCATTCCCATTCCTGCGTCATAAGCTGACACAAGGAAAAGATATCCGTATCGTGGCTGCCGAACCGGCCTCCTGCCCGAAACTGACACGTGGACAATTCCAGTACGACTTCGGTGACGAAGCCGGCTACACGCCACTGCTTCCGATGTTCACTTTAGGGCATAACTTCGCCCCGGCCAATATACACGCAGGCGGTCTGCGTTATCACGGTGCAGGTTCTATCGTCAGCCAATTAAAGAAAGACGGCCTGATGGATGCTGTAGATATCCAGCAGCTTGAAACATTCAAAGCTGCCACGTTATTCGCTCAGAGCGAAGGCATTATACCGGCACCCGAATCTTCCCACGCTATCGCTGCCGCTATTCGCGAAGCAGAACAGGCTAAAATCGAAGGCAAACCACGTACGATCCTGTTCAACCTGTCCGGTCACGGCTTGATCGACATGGCCGCTTACGACCAGTATCTGGCAGGCGACCTGACAAACTACGAAGTCACAGACGCCGATGTAGAGAAGAATCTTTCGGAAATAGAGAAGATCATTAAATAAAAACAAGATAAACTCCGATCATTTTCGTGAGATCACGAAAATGATCGGAGCAAATGAAAATGGCGCTAATAACAGGGACTCACGTCTTTTGTTATTCGCGCCATTTTCGGTTGTGTCTATGAAATATTCTAAAATAGGTATTATGAGAAAATGTCGTTATAACTTGTTGCCGGAGCAACCATATTCTGGACATTTAAGCTAAAACTTTTCTTCTTTTTATCCCACATTCCGTATGTGGTGTTGATTTCCCCTGCTTCTGCATCATATGAATAAGTCGTCAGATAATAGGGAACCCACTCATCCTTACTCTTATTCCAGCGATATGCCTTCTTTTCTGACACTTTGCCGTTTTCATTGTAAGAAAATTCATATTTAACATCTTTATTCAAAAGCCCATTGTCATTTAAGAAAATGACTTTTGAAATAACCTTACCATTCTCTTCCTTCGTATCATACATGTACTCTCTGGGAGAGGCTGCGCTCATTGCAAGATTACACAAGAACATAACTGCAAGAACAAGAATGCTTTTACTTAAAATCGAAGTCTTCATATAATTATTACTTTAAGATTACTTTCAAATTGCGGTGCAAATGTAGACACTATTCCATAACCAACCAAACTTTTGCTTACATATTGTCAGCATACACATCTAATTTAACAATATTAAGCACTTCGTCCACCTTTATATAGCCTGGCATACTTACATATTGTAAGAAAATAATCATTCATATCCAAGACTTCACGTTTCATCTTCCTTAAATTCGAGTATATCCGCCGGCTGGCAATCGAGCTCCTTACAAATTGCCTCAAGAGTAGAAAAGCGTATAGCTTTGGCTTTACCCGTCTTTAAGATCGAAAGATTTGCCGGGGTAATACCGATACGATCGGCCAAATCACCCAAAGTGATCTTTCTTTTTGCCATCATCACATCCAAATTCACTATTATAGCCATATCTTACTCCTCTGATTATTCGTCAATTACAACATTATGAATTTCACTACCCGCATCTCCAGATGTTTGCCAAGCTGGAATACTCAAACTCCGATTCAAGCAATAAATACAGGCAGCAGATAATATTATACTAAGAACGGAGAACCCAGTAAAGGACATTCCCCCATTATTTCATATACGGAACAGACATTCGGGTAATAAATTATAAGCAAGACCGAAATTCCATTCACAATCATATCCGAAAGAATACATAGACTCAAACTGCCGGAACAATAAAAAAGACATCGCTTGTGTCTTATTTATCATGATCAGATTCTTAAATTGTCAACTCCTGTTCTTCTTTCATCTGCAGACCGATTGCAAAAATACGGCCTACCAATAAAGCAATCAGGCCCATTATCAATGTCATCGGCTGAAAGTCACACCAGAAATTATGTTCATAACCTTCCAACTCGAATAATCGGGTTGCCTCCCAGTAATTCGTTATCATATAAGCTTGTGTCAGTATGAAAGAGATCAGCAGATTGCGTCCGATGCGATTCAAACGGCGTACATTCATCCAATCGAATATCACCTCGTGATTAATCGCATTGATAAGCTTATAGAATTGGATGATCGCTTTTATAATAAAGAACAGACCGATCAGCATAAGGAAACTTACATATCTTGCAATTCCAACATCTTTGGATTTCGCCCAGACCAATGTCTTGATATGTGAAGCCGGATACCACTCCTGATCCTTCTGATTGAATAGCTTATCTGAAGAGGCAGCCAAAGATTTCGGCCATAAACTAAGAGTCATCGGGCTTAATATTCCCGCACTAATGTTTGTTGTTCCCTGATCATGCGCTTCTTCAGCCTGTGACATTCCTTCTTTGAAACCGTCCACAAATGCATTACCCATCGAATAGATGCTCGGAACCAAAGACAAACCGACAAAGAAAAATATCAAAACACAGATTAAATTCAATTGCTTTTTCATAACCTATAGCATTCTTGCTTAAGAAGGGCGGGCAAGCCCCGCCCTACCTTCCATTATAAACCTTTTATATCAAACGGCATACGGGCAATAATACCGGATTCCGTTTCAGCCCGGCGGATCGTTGAGAACAGTTTGAATTGTTCTTCGCCCATTACAGATTTGGCGATGGAGACTTTTGCTTCATCCATCTGCTTCTCCATGAATTTGGTAAAGAAATCTTTCGGGCCATCTGCTACTATTACAGAATAATCAGTCAATTCCGCTAAAGTCGCAGCCTCTTTGATCGCATCATCCATGCCGCCCAACTGGTCGACCAAACCTCTTTCCAATGCCTGTTCGCCTGTCCATACACGTCCTTGTCCGATCGAATCGATCTCAGCTTTTGTCATGCCGCGGCCATCTGCGCAACGAGTCAGGAATAAATCATATGTTTGTTCTACACCACGCTGGATCAACGCCTTTTCATCTTCACGCATCGGACGACTGATGTCCCCCAAATCAGCGAATGTATTTGTCTTTACGATATCCGTAGTTACACCTACCTTATCAAATGTTCCGGTAAAATTACGGACGACACCGAATACGCCGATTGAACCTGTCAAAGTCGTACGTTCGGCGACAATCTTGTTTGCGGCACAAGAGATGTAATAGCCACCAGAAGCGGCATAATTGCCCATTGAAACAACAATCGGCTTTTTAGCTTTTAACTCAACCACTTCTTTCCATATCTGTTCGGAGATATAAGCGCTACCGCCCGGAGAGTTCACACGAAAGACCACGGCTTTTACATCATCGTCATCTTTCAGCTTGCGCAATTTATTTGCCATTTCTTCTGAAATCACCTGTTCGTCGGCACTGAAAGGAGAAGAAGAATCTTCGTCTCGGATTTCACCTTCCGCATACAAGACAGCGATCTTATTCTTGTTCTCTTTTTCTTTTACTTTGATAGAGACAATTTTGTCCACTCCTGCCGTTTTCAGCTTGCCCTTCACATCCTGTCCGGCCATTTCTTTCACACAGTTTTCCACCTCATACCGATAACGAAGCCCGTCCGCCAATTTATAATCGACAGCATTGGAAGCCTGGCCCATTGCAAGACCTTCGTTCAGGTAACGATCCAATTCGTCGGAAGAGATATTACGGCTTTTCTCGATAGCAGTTATCAAGTTCCCCCATACGCTGCCCAAGAAAGAAGTCAACTGTTCACGATTGGCATCGCTAAACTTTTTCAGGAAAAACGGCTCTACGGCACTCTTATAAGTTCCAACCTTAAAGATATAATGTTCCACTCCGATTTTCTCAGCCAACCCGGTAAAAAACAACCCCTGTGATGCAAGACCAACCAACGAGACGCTACCTTGCGGATTTAGGAAAACAGAGTCAGCTACGCTACACAGGTAATAAGCCCCCTGCGTATAATAATCGCCGTATGACACGATAAACTTACCGCTATCCTTAAAGTCCTCCAACTCGCGGCGGATCGCCTCAATCCCTGCAAAGCCTGTAGAAAGCGAACCGGCTTCCAGATAAATACCTTTAATATTATCGTTTGCCTTTGCACGGCGGATCGCTTTGATCACATCCGACACAGCCATTTGATTGCTACTTTCTCCCATCAGTTCCGAAAAAGGATTCTTCACAGCCTGATCGACCAAGACACCATCCAAAGACAATTTGAACACCGTGTTCTTATCCGGTTTGTACTCAGAAGAGCCGTCAGCACTGGCGGCTACTCCTCTGATGAAAAAAA
>ERZ779880.323-NODE-323-length-66756-cov-8.553305_pt1 | contig 66756 bp, 80 predicted proteins | sample MGYA00511555_ERZ779880 | MGnify/ENA primary metagenome ERZ779880 (study PRJEB29588, sample SAMEA2145815) | human gut metagenome | biome: human gut; feature: human-associated habitat; material: faeces | place: Denmark | collected 2008/2010 ... | reverse complement strand
ACATCATACGGGGAGATTTTATTTATTGCAAATTTCATGTTCTATAGGAATGCTTATTTTCACGATAAAAATCTTGTCCCCATTTTAGACAAACTTTATTCTTTGATTCTTCAAATTGAAATGAATATACATCTGTTGCCAACTCAACATAGTTTAACGCAATTTCTGATCTACGCAATAATGAAACAATATTCTTTAGATGACATACAAATTCATTCATGTCATTTGATGTAAGTAACATCTGTAATTTTTTTACCATCCTTTCTTCTGCGTTAGAATCATTGCTCTTATGTACTAGTAATCTCATTGCGTCTCCTACGCTTCTTCTATTCATAGTATGCATACCATGTGTATTAGCATCATTTCCTTGCTGATGCCATGCATACAAAGTAAGTGCACTATAACAACTCCATTCCGCCTTCGTTATAATTCCATCTCCGTTCCAGAAATTATCCGGCATATTTTTCAAAACACTTCCATATAACTCTGGCAGTTCTCCCGGTTCATGTCCAATGCCTCTTCTTAATTTAGCCAATTCTGCTTTTGTGGATGCATAGTCACTGGTTTCTTTAAAAAATAGCATTTTACGCGACATGTAATCACCAATTTCTTTTTTCTTACTCATTTTTCTCACCTCGCTCTGTATTTTTAGGATAAACCCTATATAATTCTTTTTTAAATACTTTAAATGCCTTTGCACATACTAACACAAGTTGTGGGGGCGCCATTCGTGTATACTCTCTTAAAACCAATTGAGCCAGCATAGCTGACGTTTCTTGCCACTCTTTTTCCTTGACATCTCTTTTACAAATTCCAGGCTGAATACTTATCAGCCATTCTTTAAATGCCTTGTCAACTTTAAAGAAATACTCAGTGGCTAGTGCTTCTTGTATTTTTTTTGTTCCTTTTTTATCCCCCTTATATAATTCCACAGCCAAAATATCAGAAAATTTCTTAAAACACTTTTTAACAACTTGTTCGCATTTATTAACTTGATCTGCAATCAAAGTTATCCATACTTTTCCTGTTTGATTCAAGAGATCTTTCGACATAGATAATGATTCGCATACAATTTCTCCATTTGTATAACTCATTCCATCTCCATATTCTAATCCTACCATAGCAAAAGTGATAATACTCTTTTCATTCAATAATGATTCCGCAGCTAATTTTTCCAACCAACATACCACCCCCGGTTTTAATTCTTGCTCTAGTATACTTGGAAATTCGCGCCAAACAGAAACTACTTTTTCATGTTTTTTAGGTTTGTAAACATGTTTTTCTTTATCATTCCATCTTAACAAAGTCATAGGTTCAACGAAATCACCCAGCACACTATAATAGTCACCTCCTATTGATTTAAACCCTTCTATTTGACTACCATTTTTTTGCAACAATAGCCTTCTTGACTGAATAGTATACAATTGTGGCAGATTTTCTGGTGGACTAATCTTTACTCCAATTTCTTCTCTTGGTTTTTGTTCCCATATTGGTTTAGGTTCTTTCCATGCCTCAGCATAGTCGCCTTGACAATGTAATGCACATAGATTCAACATTATGTCCTTATAAATGTTATTCTCCAAAGCCATAATAAATCCCAGTTGTCCTAGTCTTCCCACTCCTGTTGCTACACTCTTTCCATCAACTTTGGTTTTTACATTTACAGAATATGCATTATTGTAAACTATCCATCTTGCCACTTCCGCATAAGACATATCTCTAATATATGTTCCATCAACCATATGAAAGTGGTGCTTAGATGCTGAATTATTACTTTCCTTGACGTTTCCAAGTAAATTTATAATGTTATAATTCGTCCCTTCTTTCAAATTTGCCACTTGCCAAAATGGCATTTCCGGGTGAAATAAATAGAATCTTTCCCGATAGGTTTCCAAATATTTTTTAAATACTTCTGAATTAAATTCATTCTTTTCCCAATAATCTTCCCAGCGTTTTAAAATTTCCTCTTCTGGATCATCATAATCAAGCACATTATCTTCTTCTCCATCTACATTATAACGATAAAACACTGTTATAGTCACTGCTAATAGTAATCTTAAAATAGCCACATCTTGTGTAACTGTTTCCCCTGCCAATCTCTTGTATTTATGCGCATTAGCAAAAAGATCTAACAAAGAAATTTCTTTTATAGTATTTTTTTGATTTAAAACCTTAATCCATGGTTTTTCCAATAAACAAAATTCCTTATCCATTATTTTCCTCCTTTTCAACCACTAACCCAACTTCAAAATCATAGTATAATCGATATCCACATAGGTGTGTACTATTGTCATTATCAAGCAATAATATTAGTTCACCTTGTAACCAAGGATTATTTTGCCATTCTGCCACTTCAATTTGCCTTTCCTCTAATTCTTCTATAGTTCGATATAACAGAGCACAATTTCCAAACAAGTGTGGTAAACGTATCCGTTGCCGCGCTATTTCTATTCCGGCATCTTGCGTTAGCTCATTACATGAAAAGAATTTTTGACTTTTGTCTTCATTTTCAAAAACAAATCCTATTTTGTTTGATGAATATTGCTTCATTAGAATTACTTCTATTGATGATTCTATATCACGCACACTTAACTCACCACTTGAATCATTTCCTTTATTTTCATTATCTAACAATCCTCGTATTGTTTTTCTAGGGTGTTTTAAAAGAAATGTTTTTGCATTGCTTTTTTTCGTTTCCTTTTTTCTAACAAACTCCTCCTTTGCTTGATTATACTCTGTTGTACATTCCATTCCACACTCATCTTCTTCACAATATACTCTCTGTACTAATTGAGGTATATCTTTCGGAATTGTAATATATGACGGAATTATATTAAGTGTACGCATTAATAAATATTCTCCATATACCATCTTACTTCCTACATCATATTGTAATTTGTCACTTCTACTACTTTCCTCTAATATTATATGGCATTCTGCCTCTTGCAGCCTTTTTGGTCTGGAATAATCATGTATACTATCACATCTATTGTGACGATGCAGCCGTCCAATTCTCTGCAACAGCAAATCCATTGGGCATATTTCTGTCAGTAAAATATCTGCGTCATAATCTAATGATTGTTCTAACACTTGCGTTCCAATTAAAATGAATTTTTTCCGTTCTGTATTGCTTGAGTTTTTGCCCATTTTTTTTAACAAAAGTTTCTCTTTTTCCAAGCGATGATCCATCGTAAATTGAGCATGATACAACAAAACATCTGCATCTGAAATATTTGCTTTTATTGTTTTGTAATACATTTGAGCATGCTGTATTGTATTTAAAATCACACATGCACATCCATCCGCTTCCAATTTCTTTCTTAACAAATCAACTGTTGCCTCTATTCCTTTCAGATAACTTATTTTTACAGTTTTATTTTTTATCTTCTGCATAATACTAGTCTGACGAACGCTTTGACCATCCGACCATGTTATTAAAGGGTAAGCTTCATTTTTCATCCACTGCATAGATTCTTTTTTGTTCTCTTTTAACACTGCCCTCTTATTCTTTTTACTTCCTTTTAAATAACGATTAATTAATTCTTTTCTACGTTTTAATGGCAATGTCGCTGACAATAAAACCACTGGCACGCCATATCCCGCCATCCACTCTATAGATTGATCTAAATACTGATTCATATATGCATCATACGCATGACATTCATCAATAATTATGACCTTTCCTGCTACTCCTAAATGACGGAGCATAAAATGTCTGCGTCTTAATGAAGTCATTAAAAACTGATCTACAGTACCTATAACAAAATCTGCCAATAACGCTTTTCTATTTCCCTGAAACCATGGGTGTATATACATATTCGTCTCCGAATCATCATTATTTAAAATAACTTTTCCTTCTGTCATCTGTTGCTGATACTCTTTATTATAAACAGCTCCTCCATGTGCTAGTCGAATAGCATTAACTGTTTCTGCAGAAACAGCCGATGCCCACTCATACAATCTATCATATAATCCATTACAAGTTGCCTGTGTAGGTAAGCCAAAAAACACCCCTTTGCTATCGCTTTTTGAGGCCATAACTTCAGCTGCACTTAACGCTGCTTCTGTCTTTCCTATCCCCATTTGCGCCTCTAATATAAATATACCAGGCACCTCTGTTTGATTAACAACCTTAATAACCTCCTTTTGGACATCATTTGGAGAAAAACCAAATCTTTCTTGAAATATTTTATGATTCATGTTGCAAATATCAGAATGCCACATTTCCGGGAAATTCAATTTCTCCCATCCTTCTACTATTCGCCGCTCAAAATCCCCTTCTGAAAAATCATCATATAATTCAAGCAACGGAAATAACGTTGTATTACTTGCAATCCAATCCGCAACAATCAGCAATCCAGAAAGAAGAACTTGCGCATCAACCGTTAAACATGGCAATTTTTTTGCGGACTCATAGCCTGATAAATCTAATGCTTCTTTTACAATCTCTCCCCATATAGTCTGCCACTTTTTTTTCTGCACCTCGTCATTTTCTTCACCATAAAAATTACTAGGATACACCGCTAGCAAATCTTCTTCTCGATTTATTCTTTTTCCTGAATATGGAACGCCATGATGTGCTCCAATTACATTTGCAATGCTTTCATCCAGATTAATACCAAGGCTTTTACTTTGTAATATCCATTGTCCAGCAAAAGCATGTGGTGTTTTCCCACGATGAAGTATATTATAATGAACTCGAAGTCCTGCTCCTACAATATTCTCATAAAGTAATGGAACCTTTTCACTAATCATTCCCTGAAAGTATGATGTAGCCTTCCCTATATCATGTGTAAATGCTACAAATACTGCAATTCTATAAAAATCCTTATATTGTATATCACAACTATCAATTGTTGCATCTGATACCCAGTTTTGTACCAGTAATTCCATAATTCCTGCTGTATCTCTCAAATGCACCCATAATGGTAACCACTCAGTATTTCCATCTACTTTTCCAACTAATAATTTATTTATCATCTTTTTCCCTTTCAATTTTCAATACTTTTGTTTTTTATAATAAGACTGCCTTTTCTACCATATCATAAAACTACACTCCAAAGATGAATTTAAAAAACAATTTATCTAGTTTGATTCAAGTATTAATTTCCGTCCAAAAGTTTTTATACTATCTTACCATATTTTAGTAATTTTTACAACATATATAATACACAAAACTAATTTATACTATTGTAAACCACTTTATTTTAATCACAATTACTTTTTCTAAATACTACAATATTTACTGTCTCAAAATTAGGACTTGCATCTGCACATGGGAAAATATTTACTCCCGACTCCAAAACGACATATTCATCATTTACAACAGCCCAACCAACAGATGCCACTCCAATATCTAATGCAAATCTAATGCCCATATCTTTATTACCTCTCTATACTTTCTTATTTATTTTTACAAACAACTCCATATTTATTTTACCATCTTTTTCCCTTTTTTGACAATCTTATTTTATGATCCACAATTTTTAAAATCCCCACTCCATATACGCCCCTGTCTACCATAAACACTTGTCAATGATTTCCTTGCCTTGCAGTTTTTCCATCCACTCTTTTGGAATATTTTCTATCCCGTACAGGATTCCCGCCAAGCCACCTGCAATAGCTGCGACGGTATCCGTATCATCCCCGAGATTAACTGCTTTTTTGATACATTCTTTGTAAGAATTTGTGGTTAGGAGCGACCACATCGCCGCCTCAAACGATTCAACGACATAACCACTCGAACGGATTTCCTTTTCTTCAAGTCGATCGATGTATCGTAGACGATGCAGAATTGATTTTTCCGACACATGCTTTTCTATGGCTTCCCGAGGAGACACACCGGCAAACATTTCCTGGGCGATTCGCACATAAATGATACAAGATTCTTTTGAAATCTTATGTGCGTGCGTAATGGCCGATACTTCCGCGATTTGTTCGTCGGTTATATTGGGAACAAATGCCAGGGGAAGGATGCGCATCAAAGAACCGTTGCCGTTTGACCTTTCATCTTCTTTTCCCTTTTTATTTCTAATTGCTTGGCTGCAAGTAATTCCACAGTCAAAAACTTCACCAAACGGTGTATACTTTTTCTCATAAAACCACGCTTCAAATTGCCGGCGAATATCTTCGCAGTCTATTTTGCCCATATTCTTAATGCTGGCACAGGTTGCCAATGTCATACTGGTATCGTCAGACCATGTGCCGGCGGGCTGATCATGTGTGCCGTGGCCAGTCATCCCTGCACATTGAAAACTTCCTCTCCGCTTAAATTCATACGGTACGCCTACCGCATCTCCAACGGCCAGTCCATAAACAGCATCTCTTAATCTTTTTGCCATAATTTACCTCTCCTTTCAGCCTGCCAATTCATTGATATTTTTTACAATATGTATTTCTTCCTGCTCATTTTCCAACTCAGAAATATCTGCATTATTATTTGAGGACTGCACTTCCATAATTTCCTCGATCTCTGCCAGACTTTCTTCACAAACGTCGGCAAGCGAAGAGCAGTCAATGGTATCCGTAAGTGCATACAGACAATCCAGTTCTTTTTCTTTCTCCTTGCGCTCGATACGGAGTTCTTTGAGTCTTTTAAACACTTTGTACCCTTGTGCCACATTGTAATTGGCATCTTCCGTTTGCAGAAGAATCTCTTCGATCTCGTCATCGATTTCGTCAATGTCAAGCTGGATATTGGTTATGTACTGCTCTGCATGTTTCTTCACCGCCTTCATTTTTATAGTTATTCTTCATTTAATACTCTTCTCCATATTGGTAATAAGCATCATCCATCGCATCATCGACACCTTCGGCATAATCGCTGTCTTTCTCGTATCTGTCTTCGTCATAGTCCTGTTGCATGTCAATGTCATCGTATCCATCAGAATAAGCACTGCAGGCATCTTCATAATCAGACGAACCCTCCGATGAGGAATACGTCTTCGCCGAAGCAGATGAGGATGTGCTTCCGGCAGATGAGCCCGTGTACGAACTATCCGAAGAAGTTTCGCTTGATGTCGTGTTAGAACTGTCTGACGAATAAGTATGTCTTGAAGAACTATCATGCAAAAAGCAATAACTACTATGGGATCGTGCCTCATTGTCACAACCCGCATGCAAACATGTCGTGTGCTTTGAATTCGAACTACCGATTGCAACGATAATAATACCAAAAAACCAAACAAAACCTAAAAATGCTAAAATTTGTCCTATTGTATCATCATTCATAATGTCCATCTCCTTGCTTAAATTATTTGTCAAAAATCGTAATCATCCGGATCTAAGCCGGCGTCTTCCAACGCTTCATCTCTTTCATCCTCATCCATGTCCATTAATTCATCCGGATCCAGTCCTGACATGATGGCGTCATATTCAAAATCCGCGTCGTCTGTTTCTGCATCATCATCAAAATCGCCGTCATCTCCAAACAATGCATTGTGTTCTTCCCGGCTGGTACAAAGCATTTCCGCCGCAAGCACTTTCTCCGACCAATCTACTTCTCCATCTCTGTTAAAGTCCATCCAATCATGCATAACAAAGCCCTCCTTCAACTATTTTTTGTTGCTTTTGTTTTCGTTTTCTATATATTACAACATTAGCTGTCCCAAAAACGGGACTTGCAAAATTTTTTTTAAAATTTTTGTAACTATTCAGGAGCAATGTATGGAAATCAATGAATCGTCGTGCTTGCACGTAAGAGGCTTTGATTTTCCATACATTGAGTCCTGAATAGTTACTAATTTTTTAAATATTAATGGTATTTATAAACGAAAAAAGCACCCTGCGTTGTTCGCAACGTGCTTTTACAATTCTTTTTCAATATTTTGTTTTAGATACAAAACGCTGCATAAAGAGGAACGATTTTCTTTTTATCCTCAAAGCCAAAATTCTTGGCAGACAGTTTAATAGCATATTCTGGCTGGTACGTATCCATATAAATTTTTAAACTTTTTGCTCTGGTATTATCGGCTGATTTTACTTCAATCGGAATCAGTTTTCCATTTCTTTGAATGACAAAATCAATTTCTGCTCCTCTTGGAGATTTCCAGTAATAGGTATGATAGCCATTAATCGTCAACTGTACATTCACATAATTTTCAGCCATACCGCCCTTAAAATCATTCAGCTCCTCAACCATGTAAAGAATATCGTTCGCCATTAAATCTTTTTTGGCACAAAGTAAACCAAGATCCGATACATAAATCTTAAACGCATCAATATCACGATAATTCTCCAATGGCTTCTTGACTTGTTCTACCTTATGCACTTGTGAAACTATTCCAGACAAACAGAGCCATTCAATAGCATTTTCAAATTCAGCTGCACGTCCACCCTTTTTAATCAGCTTATATTGAAACCGTGTATTCCGTTTTGATAACTGCACGGTTATATTATCATAAGCAAGTCTTGTTTTTTTGATTTCATTCAAATTATTATACTTGCTCATATCATTTAAGTAACTGGAAAGTATTGTATCCTGCGTGTGCCGAACTAAAATATAATCCTGAGTCTGAACAAACTGCATTACACATTCCGGCATACCACCAACCACCAAATATTGGCGGTAATATTGCATAGCTGCGTCATGGAGTGCCGAGGGAAGTGGCGTATTATCATCAAAACTTTGTCTAATTTGATTTACAAGATTCTCCTCACCTAATGCCAGCAAAAATTCTTCCATATCCATTGGATACAGCGTTTTCATATCCACTTTCCCGACCGGAAAAGAATATTTCGCCCGGTTTACAGCCACACCAAGCAAACTGCCGGCAACGATGACATGATATTCCGGTGCATCCTCACAAAAATACTTTAACGAAGTTAATGCCCGTTCACAAAGCTGTATTTCATCAAGCACAATCAACGTTTTTTCTTTTACAATCGTTTGCCCGGCAATATGTGATAAAATCGGAATTAAATACTCCGGACTTATATTTTCCTCAAATGTTTCATTTAATTTTGGGTTCGTTTCAAAATTAAAATAAGCTACATTCTCATAATGCATGCGTCCGAATTCCAAAATAGAATACGTTTTACCAACCTGTCTTGCCCCTTGTAGAATTAAAGGTTTTCGATGGCTGCTTTGTTTCCATTCCCGTAAAAATCCCATTATTTTTCGATCCATAACCCAAACCTCCTTTGAAGTCTTATTTACATTATAAATACAATTCGTGTAAAAATCAATATAAAAATCAATAAATTTGACACTAAAATGCACGAACTTTTTCTCTTTTTTACACTAATCGACACGAATACTGCTTTTATTGATTTTTCATCAATGCTCATTTTCAGCACAGATATCATGAAACCAGTCAGGATTCCACCTTTGTCATCCGTCCCTCCGCGTCACGCTAAGGGATAGAAAAAAGATACCCGTCCTGGGTATCCTTTCAAATGTAATATTATCAAGTATGTATATATTTAAGCAATTGCATTAACTCCTCCCCCTGAATCATTGTCTCATCCTTGTCTAACTTTCGTTTTCCAAATAAAACAAATCCATTATTCTGATAAAATCGGATTAATTTTTCCTTATTTTCACACTCTACATATGTGAATTTTCCTCCAAGTTCATACTGAATATCATGGATCCGATCAATTGCCATTTTTAGCAATTCATCTCCGCTAATTAAAGTATTATTTCCATCGGTAAAATTTTTTCCTAACTGACCAATTAAAATAGCTGGAACCATGCAACCTTCTTCTGAAAACGATGTTACATTAAATTGCAGCAATTTTTTATATGTCCTCTTACTAACAGAATTTCGTTCAACTTCAATAACCTTACTTGCAATTGAATAATAACCAATCAAATATCTTTCTGTTTCATCCGCACTACACCAAAAAACCAAAAAGGTTTTTGCAAATCCTTGTTGTGAAAACAGTATTGCTTTTCGTTTTAAAAAATATTCTACATCTTCATTTTGCGGGCACGAAAAACCGGAAAGAATAGTTTCAACCCTATCCTTCCCCAGTTCTTCTAACATATTTTGTAAATTAACTTGGTAATATTTAGATTGCATTTCACATATTTTCAAAGAATTTTTTGACACTCCCTTTGTCTAATTCTGTACATTCGCGACTATATTGTACTTCATTTACTTTTACATACTTTGTTTTTTCTATCGCGTCAGCAAATGAACGACAAAGTTTACTATCCCGTATCTTGACTGTCTTTAATATACTTTTTGTTGCCATTTCATCCGCCTCCTCTCTAATTTACATCATTATACACAATAGAAATTAAAATGTCAACTTTCTTCTTTCTAAATACATCTCTGCTTTTAAAATACCCACATTTTACAAAACAATACAAGGCCCGGGCTTTTGCCCGAGCCTCGCATCGCCATTCATTTAACTAATTATTTACAAAATTGTTTGTCAAAATCCGGGTTAAATGCATAGATGTTTTTATGGTCAAGGTCGTCAGTGATCAGCCGCAGGCTTTCGCCGAAACGCTGATAATGAACGACCTCGCGCTCACGGAGATAGCGGATTGGATCACAGACTTCCGGATCTTTGATCAGGCGCAGAATATTGTCGTAGGTCAAACGTGCCTTCTGCTCTGCTCCCATATCTTCATGCAAATCTGCGATTGGGTCGCCCGTAGACTGAATCATAGATGCGCTCCAAGGCTCACCGGAAGCGGCCTGTGGCCAAAGTCCGATTGTGTGATCTACATAGTATGGGGCAAATCCCTGCTCCTGCAGTTCTTCCGCGGTGAGGTTTTTCGTCAGCTGGTGAACGATCGCGCAGATCATTTCCATGTGGGCGAGTTCCTCCGTTCCGATGTCAGTCAGAACCCCGGCCACCTTACGGTTCATGTTCGAATAACGCTGGGACAGATAGCGCATTGCCGCACCGACCTCTCCGTCGGGACCTCCGTGTCACGTTAAGGGATGAAAAGCAGGCGATAAAAAGATTATACAAAAAACTAAGGCCAGGTGGTTAACCCGGCCATAAAAACTTCTTTCTAAATTACATTTTTCTCTCAAAATCGTTTAAAACAATGTTGTTTCTCCTATACTCATTTTAAATACCTCCTTTTATCTTCACTATAAGTATATTCTCTTTTATACTCATTGTCAATTATTTTTTAATTGTTGTTCCCTTCGATGTTTCATGCCTAACATTTTGTAGTGTATTTCTCTTCTGTTCTTCACTTCTTTCATACCATTTTGCAAAAAGTTCAATAATATTTGTGTAATATTTGCCTTCCGTAGGTATGTTCTTTTTGGCAATACTAAAGTATAACTGACTCACAATTGTAATATAGGTTTGATGTAATGATTGAAACACAACTGTTTCGTCTGCCGTTTCATGTGTAAAGTGCATTGCAAAAAACTCCAAATCGTTCAGTATATTGCTTACGAATCCAGACAAAAAACTTGTTAACAACGACTGTATTTCAATCTGTACTACATTCTTTTGAGCATCAATTTCAATAGTTCTTTGTTTAATATGTAAATTTAATCCATACACATCATTTGCTTCAATTACCGCTTTCACAAAGTTTTCATCATATTGAATCTTTTTTATTTTTTCAATCTGCTCCTTAGATAAGAGCAACTCCAATTCAAATTTATCAAAATTTTTCATTTTACTTATTTCTATTGTTTGTAGTATCTCCAATATCCCACTTTTCTGATACACATAGTACACTGCTAAATATGGATTGAGTATCTTTTCTTTATAAAACTCCGACAAATCTATCGCCCTTTGTACTTGCTCCATCTCAATTTTAGACAATTCCGCACTTGAAGTCACATAATATTGCCACGCTGCAACAATTGCACTAGAAATAACAAATATCATAGATACAATTTGTGATAAGTAATAGACTATTTCTAACCTTGAAGCACTATTTTGATTTAATAATTTTCCTGGAATAATTGTCCCCAGTACTCCTAATAGTATCAAAAAAATTGTTGTTAATTTTCGATGTCTCAATATTAATGTTTTAAATTTGTTCCATCTAGTTCCCTTATTATGTGATTGCATTATTAATACCTCCCTACTTTTGTATATCATAATCTATAAAATATAATAATAGAATTTTCTTTTTTTTACAACAAAAAAATACAAAAAATTATTTTTTCATACAGTTCTTAACCTCTCACGTTCAGAAAAGACCAGCACCTCCCGGCACCGGTCCTTTCTCCCTGCTTTTTATTACAAACATTTCAACAGTTTCTTCAAGCCGACCTTGCCGACCTTGCCATTTCTCGTCCATTTATTGGACTTTCGAAATTCATTGACTGCCTTCGTAGTAGCACTGCCCCACTTTCCATCAATCGCTCCATTGTAGAAGCCTTTGGTTTTGAGTGCTCGCTGGATGGTCTTTGTGACATGCGTGGTAGTATGCCCCTGGCAGAATACAGATCCAAAATCGCCTTTCACCTGATAGTGCGGACTGTCCGGAGACTTTTCCCAGTTTGCGCCCGGCTCAAATCCATACTTTTCCATCACCGCAATGATAATCTGCGTATCTTTATCCGCAGCGTTCCAAATGGCTTCCCCTTTGCGAACCGGAACTACATCCACCGCCTTTTTCAAGCAATGAATACTGTTTAACGTCCAAGTGATCTGCGCCATGCCGGGACGCGCATACGCCGCCGGTACTCCTGCCGCAAGGCACTGTGCCCGTGTGCGCCCCTGCCCATAAAGATAGTTCTGTCTCTCTCTCGTTCGATATGTTTCAATCACAAGTGGATTGACACCTTTTGCCTTGATCTCCGCTAGCGCCGCCGCAAGCATGATCTGAACCAGCTTATTCAATTTTTTTGTGTTTCTGCACTGATCTGTATTACTCATTATCGTCATCCTCCTCTTTTTCTACAAAGTCTGTTGCTTGATTAACTAACTGTTCCGTCACTGCCAATCCTTTGATCAACACGGTCGGCACATTATAGCCAAGCTGTACAAGATTTTCAATCACGCTTCGGACTTCATTGACCAGTAAGCACGTCAATGTAAACCAACCGATCAAATTCAAAAATCCCAAGTCAATATGTAATATATCTTGTCCCAGCTTCACAAAAACGGTACTTACAATAAATGCCGCCGCAATCATCACCCAGTAGCCAAGTTTTTTGAGGATTCCCCAGAAGCCTTTCTTGCTGGATTCTTCTTTCAGCTTGCGTGACTTATACCATCCTGTCAGCCAGTCAAAGACATTCAATACCATGTACGCGGCAAAAACATACCAGTATACACCGAATATTGCCGTAAACAGTGTGACCATCGCTCCTACTATTACGTTGTAACCATCATAAATTGTTCTCATTGTTTTCTTTCCTTTCTGCCTCGCGGGCGCAACTAAAAAAAGAGCTATTCGCTCTCAGTTTTTTGTTTCTGTTCTGCATTGATTACCGTTGGGACATCTCCCCAGATAGCAAAAACGGCGTTTATGGTGGATTCATCCTGCTCCGATTCCAGGACTTTTCTGCCGGCTTCTGTATTGACATAGGCTTTTCTGTGGTTCTTTCCAACCTGTGCCGCGGCTCCGTCAACGTCCACAAACTGCTGTGTCAAAATGCTCACACTTTCACTTGTCAGCATATCTACTGTTACTTTTTTTGTAATTTCCATAGTTTTTTCCTCCTCTCTATGCCGTCGTCTTATAATACCCACTAAGCCTGATATACTTTGTGGATTGACTTCCAAATATATCACTCACACTAATTGATGGCACACTTTCCATATAATTATCAAAAGATGCCAGCCCCGTATAAGATCCATTTGCCGTTTTTCCGCATACCGGGTAATAACCACCGGTGGCATTTCCTGTTTCTACAGCAAATGGTAGTCCTGAAATTCCGCCGATATTGGCAGTACCAACCTCAGAATCAAACACGAATTTGATTTCAATATAAACCATGCTCCCTACTTTTGTATATTCTGCCTGTGTTTTTTTTGGTGTGATACCTCCGTTCATGACGTAGGGAGAAAACGTTCCCACTTCATAATCCGGCTTTGTAGCCAGCCCCGTACGTATCGCTGCTACGCTGCTATTAAATTCAGATACTGAGACACGACTAGCAATGGCCTGGTTCATCTCCATCGTCTGTGCATACTTATCAATCCCATCCACATTTTCCGACTTTGTCACAGGATATAACACATGGATATTTCCACTTTCATCCTTATACTGCTGTAAGATATCGTGTTCATATGTCGACATAATTTACACCTCCTACTAATTTAAAAGCTGGACCCACATATCGCCCTCTGCCAGATTGGAAGGCTCACTAGCCGAGTAAAACACCTTACTCTTACTGTTCCAGTTAGTGATGTCCGAGGATTTGATATTTCCTACGGCATTTTGAATTGCCGTTACGGTTGTCTGCAAAGCAGTTACGGTGCTGGCATCTGCTTTGTTTCCAATCGCCTGATTCAGTGTCTTAACTACATCTTCGTGTTCTGCTATATAATTCGCGATTTCTTTCAGCGTATCATAAGTAGAAGGAGCTCCATCGATAAGATCATTGACCGCCTTCGAGATGGCATCGTTCATAGCCGTCGTCGTCACTCGCGCTTCCAATGCCTCTGTAAGCCCGGTCACTTCTGATTGAGAATGCGTATGCGAAGAAGCCGCTTTCCCATTCAATGCGTTAATCAATTCCTGCAGCTTAGCCGCAAGTGTCGTCGTATCATCCAGGTACACTTGCTCTGCTGTCGTTTTTACCATCAGGTCTTTTAGCACCCCTGCGATTTTAGCTCTTAGGATTGCTTTTTGTGCTGTATTAGCCATATCTGTCACTCTCCTTTATATAATTTCATATGAATACGCCTCTTCCGATGATTGCGTATTTCTTACATTTTGTACTGCATAGCTGGTTCCTTCAACCTCGGCTTGGACTTCCGCATCTTGTGTGGCATCCCCAAGCACTAGTTCTGACGTAGATGTAGTCGTATTCTTAGGATACAGCCACAATGTGTTATTTGATGAGGGTTCTGCGGTGCTTAGGACACAAGATAAAACACCTCCGAATTCTTCATCAATAATATCCATATTTGTGTTTTGATCCTGCACATTATAAAAGTCTTCTGGTTCTGGTTTCTTTAACCCCAGATTTTTTGTTGTCTGCATTACATAACCTCCTCTCTCAATTGTTGCTGTGTGAATGATCTTAACTGTGTATGTGTAAAGTCCGCCAGCATTGCGTAGGTATTATATTTCAAGCCTACCTCCATTATCATATTGGCAGGTATTACCCTCTTCATCAGTTCTTTGACATCACTCAACATATTCTTACTGGTAAGTTCAATCTTGCATGTGATTTTATACTTATCAGGCTCTATGCTAAGTTCGTACTTTCCTACACCACAGATAGCCTCCAACATCTGTCTTAATTTTTTCACCGTGAACGGCCGCTGCTCCACAACACGGCTTTTAATGTTGTTCCGCCTCTCCGCCAAAGAATATGAATCTTTTGGTTTGATGTGCAGCATTGTTTCCCATCGATCACAGCCATGCGAATCTAACGTATCCAAAAAATTGTTGTCCCAAATACTTTCACAACTTTTCCAGAGTTTTTCTGCCTGATCCTGCTCTGCCCTTGCCAGTTTTTTCATTTCATTAAAATCTCGCAGCCACTCAGGCAGGTAGTTTATCAATTGCCTATCCACTTATATCACCAACTTTCGGTATTTTATAGGTATCTACCGTAAAATTACCGGCAGTTCCATTTAACATTACGCTTGATACATCACTAATTCCATTGATAGCTAAAAGAATGCTTTCAATGCGCCCCACTCGAATAATGGTCTCTGTATCATCTTCCCATGTCTTTCGTAGCTCTAAAAAATAGTTCTCGACTGCAGAAGAAACACTATCCTTGACATCTTCCCAGGCATATCCACTTTGGTACACTAAGCCGCAGGAGATATTTACCGTCTGCTCTGCTGCTGCCTCGACGGTAACTACATGACCAATCGGCGCCAAGCCAACTCCTGTTCCGTCCTGTGTCGGATCAAATGCTTCCTGCAGTTCTGTTACCACAACAGCAGATGGCACATTGTGATCTGCTCCTGTAATCACTAATTTAACGGTTCCGCCACCGTTCCAAACAGGAATTACCTTGCAACCACCGACGGCTTGAAAGCTGTCTGCTTTTTCCTGGTATTCTTTTCGATTACCGCCAAACGCCACTTCATTGAAAGAGTCAAAATATCGCTCTCGAAGAGCTTCCTCATCCTCATCATCTGTCCCCGATACAAGGATTGAATCAAATGTCACCTCTTCGATATCGCCATCCCCATCCATTGGTATGATTTCATCCTTAACCTCATTGCCTTCTGTTCCTGCTTCGGAGCATGTTATTGCATAATAGCCATCGGATAACTTTTCAGTAACAGTATAATTATGCTCACCGATGTTGAACTCACTACCAATAGGAATCTCTAAATCAGCCGGTACGATCTTGATTTTTAAAACAGCGGACGTTCCTTCTTTTACAAAAATTCCACGTTCTGCTGCCCTTTTTATCAAATAGTAATAAGATGCCGTATCCGCAAAGCACTCGTCCTCGATTAAACTCATATCCGCATATACCTGTTCAAGTTCTGCCGCCATTGGGCCGATTGCATCATAAATAATAGATCCCGGACGTGTGTCTTTCTCCGGATCCGCTTGATCCAACATTTCATCCATTATTACGTCCTGTGTTTTATCGTCAAACATTTAACTCAACTCCTTCCATGGATAGCGATTCTCCATCTGCACATGTAACGACAATGTCAAAAGCTGCTTTTCGGCCATTGATCTTCTGTTCCGTAAAATCAACCGTTTCAAAGCGTTCGTCTGTCAATATCGCTTCCCGGATCCGTGCCTTAACTTCACTTACCGCATATGTCATCGGCTTTCCTATCAGATCTTCATAAATACGGCCATAATCCTCTTCACTATAAATCTGATATACTCCATATTCCGTAAGAAGAATCTTCATAACAGCCTGTTTTCTCGCTTCCATATCATCTATATATCCACCAATTGTCTTGGCTTCAAAATTGAGACGATATGTTTTTTCCGGAATACTCTCTTCTTGCAAATCCTCTTCCATTTCCTCTTCCGGATCATAATATTCTGTATCTGGTAACATTGTCACACCACCTTATCAATCAAAAGGTACGACTGTCCACCATATGCCCTTATAAGTGCCACTTTATCGCCTTTTTTTAATTTTGCATCTTTCGCTGTCTGTGTCATCGTGAAGAATTCCTTGTCTATAAATAGCTTCTGATTTATTTTGATTTTTAATGGAGAGGCTGCCACAACACTCCCCACAATAAACGTGCTTAACTGCTTCTGTTCTACTGCTGCAACAGCCAGTCGTTTAATCAGCGTATTCAAACTATCATTGGCCATCAAAACCACCTCCACTCAATTCCAGATCCATAATGTGCTGACCGTTATTAAATTTGTGCGTAACTTTATCCACCAAAAGATACGATGATACCTTCTGATCATACAATTTCATGATCACCGGCACCAAGCACCCGGCTCTTACCTTAATCGAACCACACGCTCCGGATATAGACAGTGTTCTGGATGCTTTATTATACATCTGTAAAAGCACTTTTCCTTTTAACTTTCCAAGTTTTGGGCTGTCAATCTTTTCGTAGTATTGCAATACGCCATATTTATTGATCAACTTCGTGCTTTTACTTATGTACACATCCAATTTCCCGGTCTTTTTGTTCTCGTACGCAAGTTTTACCTGACTATAAACATCTTTATCAATGCTTATCGAGTAATCGTAACTTTGCCCCGTCTCTTCATCAATCAAAATGTTTACTTTCCATGGTTGTCTAAGCATCAATTTTCCATAATTATCATACAACGTATAAATTTTTCCCGTCGCCCACGTTGTATCATCCAATGAGTTTTGTACAATATCAAAGAGTGTCTGGTCTGTGTCAATCCGTGAAATCAATACTTTGGTATTGGCTATTGTACCCGTTTTCAGCTTAAAGTCCCTTGCTATCATCCTGAGCAATTTTGTAGCTGTTTTCTTCTTGTACAGATAGGAATCTTTGTTCTTAAAGTATCTCAGCTGATCATAAACCGTTACCTCCACCATTCCATCTGCATTTGGTTTGACTATAAAAACGAACCCTGCAAAAAATGGTTTAGCGTTGATTTTTAACGTGACCATATCACCACAGGATATTTTATTGGTATAAGTCGTAAATGTCAGCTTTCCCGGAGTATTTTTTCTTTGCCACGTTACAGTCATTCCATCTTTTGCCGGCAAATCATAATACTTTTTCTTATGATACACCAGTAGGTCTATGTTCACTTTATTGTGTGGATTTACGGACTTTATCTCAAAACATTCTACCTTTTCCGAGGTCTTTGACTCTTTCTTTGTTTTGTTGAGGTATTCTTTTAAAGCCTTTAATTCCTTTTTTCCTTTTCCGCTCTGATTCTCCGTTTTCTCATTGGACAAACCACTCGAGGATTCTATGTAATCGCTGACTATTCCATATCCGGTCAACGTCGGCTCTGTCAGATCATACACGCGTCTCTTCACCATGTTAGAACTATTTCCTTCGATGGTATGCAGTTTCGTTCCACTTACCGTCTCCACGATGCCAACATGAGAACGCCCGGTTTTGAAATACACCAGATCATTTCGCTTTGGTGTATATTCCCCTTTTGCTTTAAACCGTTTCTTTTTCTTAAACCAATTCATGCCGGCATCCGTACTTGCTGTCTTTGGAACGATATCGGTTCCGACTCCTGCTTTGTTAGCGCACCATGACACGAATGAATGACACCATGCTGCCCCATTTGCCCCTGTGTATTGTCCATACTTTGTACGGTTCCCTGCACTTTCTTTCGTTCCAACTTCTCCGGAAGCTATATCAATGATGTCTGCCATGCCTGTCACCTCCGAGTAACCATTTCACTTAGCATATTCTCATACAGTCCCGGTACCGATATCCGGATACCCGCCGGAAGTGATGTTGTATATAACCTTTTGGTAAACTTTCCGGCAAACTTTGTTTTTAAAACCCTTGCAAATTTCTTTTTGTTCTTTTTGTAGAGCACCTCTGCATTATTCTGTGAATTGACACCGTACACTTTTTTACCGATCATCCGCAAGGTATCTCCTTTTTTTGTCGTGTAAGATTTTACAATCTTTCGTTTTGTCGTGTCCACATTGTAGCGGCGCATCTTTCCGTTTCGTACTTTTACTTTCTTCGTGCCAAACTTCTTATATTGCTTTAATTCAATCGACACTTTGATGTCCAGCATTTCTTCCGCATCATCTTCATACTCATAGGATTCTAACGTAACATCCACATTTGTGTCCCAGGTTGGATTACCGGCATAATCCTTCCGGATTACTTTGAATTTGAAAGGCTTTTTCTTTTTCTTAAAACTTTCCAATACGGAAAGATAATAATCAGGGGCTTGAAATCCGTTAGTATAAACCGCCCAAGGATAGGATACTGCCGGAATCATTAATTCAAAACTATATCCGGTTAATTTCATGCCTTTGATCTGATTTACTTCGGATTCATTGATCAAATTAAATGTTGTGTTATTTCCGGCTACCGATGTTTTGATATTTTCCGGTGCTACCGGGAACATAACATCGCCGAACCATATTTCATACATCAATGAGCCCCCTCTCCAGAAGAATCAAACTCTTCCTGTATTCTGCTCTTCAATCGATTTACTACACCATCAATATCCTGATCACTGCTAATAGTATTTTGATTGTGCATTTCTACTCGAACCGTCGTCGATGTATACCGATTGATGCTCTTTTCCGTGGCAAAGTCACGTAAATACTTGATATTTTCCGCAGTGACCGCAAGGGACTTTGACATCTTATCCGTATTTTTAGCCGTCGCCGCTGCATTGGATCCCAACTTACCTTTTTCCAGCTTGCTCGTAAAATCCTTTGCTTTATCTACATTTTGATCTTTCGTAAAATCAAAATTAGTAAAATCATCAAGCGTTCCTTTTACTTTGTTCGATAATCCCTCGCCAAACTTATATCCGGAATTATACGAATCAAGCACAAAGTCCGACGAAAACACATCATCTGTTTCAAAGGTAAGCATACCGTTGGTAAACTCTTCCCCGATATCCTTGTATTCCTTTTTCCCAGCCTGCGCCTCGTACTGTCTTGCCGCATAATCTCCGGCCGCATTTTGAAGCCCAGAAGTATCAATGCTGACAAAAGGGATCTTATTTATGGTATCGCAGATTCCAAGTATAACATCTACAATCGTCCCAAGCAGTCCATACCAGAACTCCTGCAATTCAGCGCCCAGGTTGTAAAATACGGTTCCAATATTCTGTCCCATTGCAACTACCGCATTCTTTATAGCCATAAAAACGTTAGCTATTCCTAGACCTACATTTTTTATAAACTGAATCGCAATATTAAAAGTACCGCAAATAGCTCCGACTGTACTGATATGCGTACCCTGCAGTTTATTGTACATTCCAATCACAAGATTCAATGCAACTGCTACCGCGATAATTCCAACCACAATCCAAGTTATCGGACATGCCAGCATGGCTGAATTATATGACGTTTGCGCCGCTACTGCTCCAAATGTTTGCCCTGTGCTAAAAGCTATCGCTGCCGCATGGATTCCCTCCGCTGCACTTTGCACAGCTGTTATCCCGGCTGATATTAATTTAACCGCATTATATGCAATAAGCAGTGTTATCACTCCTGTAAGAATCGGGGCGATCAGCGACCAATTGTCCTTCACAAAGGCTCCAGCTTTCCCTAACGTGGTTCCTACCTTTACCGCCATATCAATCACCCGGTTGATCACACCACCGGCTGAACTCATAACACTTTCCACTTTCTGGCCAAAGCCGGAAACCATTTCCATCAAACTTGGCATACCATGTGCCGCCAGGGAAGCATCGACACTCTGCAATATACTTACCCAGCCGCGGTTAAATGCTGCGTGCATGTTGGAAAACGTGGTAGCCCATGTTCCCCCCGCGTCCTTTGCTGCTCCGTGAGACACACCTTTGTCCAAAGCCTCACTTACCGTTTGAATAAAATCAACTGAGCTGATTTTTCCATCTGAAAGGTCTTTCTTAACATCACTTGTCGAGCGTCCTACGGCTTTGGCATACATTTCTGCCGCACCGATTCCTGCATCAAATAGTCGATCCAACTGATCCGCTTCCACTGTACCCTTTGAGTACATTTTTCCGACCGCATCCACTACATTCTGCATCTGCTCATTGGTTCCTTCGCCGTAAAAAGATACTGCATCCGACCAAATCCTCACCTGATCGGCAGCATTTCCAATATCCATCCCTCTCGTCATAAAGCCTTGCGTTGATTTTGCTGCAACATCAAGTCCATATGCTGTTCCAAGTGTGTTATCTTTCAATTCCTGCAGTGCGGCATTAGCCATTTGTGTATCTCCAGTCATAATGGATGCCGTTTTTGAGAATCTCGACATCGTGTCCATACGGTTAAAAGCACCGCTCATGTCCCCAATTCCCAAACGTCCAATTGTGTTTTTGATCAAGCCAACCGCTGAATTAGCTACGATAATTGCTTTCTGCCAACCGGAAAAACCCGTTTTTACGCGTTGAACCGGTTGCTCTGTTTCCGCTACCGTGTTCTCCAGCCGCTCCATACTGATTCTTGCCTGTTCCACCTGGTCTCTTGCCTGACTAAGCGCCGACATATCCACTGACATATTCATACTCATGGCAGCCTGCATCTGATCCATTGCATTGATTGTATTGTCTACTGCGCTGATTACTTTATTCAAGACGGGTGTAAATTTGTCTTGAAGCTGAATCGCAGAATATATCGTAGCCATAGGTTCACCTCTTTTTCATCTTAGCCTCTGCTTTTTTCTGCTCTTCCCGTTCTTTTTCTACACGAATATCAATCGCCGCAATTACAAAGGCTTTTTCATTTTCATCCAAATTTACAAAGTAAGAAGGAGACCAGTGGAATTTATGCAAGCAGTAAAATGCATAGTTGGATTCCGGATCTCCTTCATTGATTAGTTTTTTGCCTTATCCACCTTTTCCTGTGTGGACTCGAACCCAAGAAATTCCTGAATCCATGCACAAAGGTCAATATATTCTCCCGGCTCATCTACCAGACAATAGAGCAGATCTTCCGGAGTTTTGACACCGTAGGAGTCCTGCAATGCCGCATCATTCAAATTAGGGAACACTGCTGCCTTACAGATCAACTGTTCCACATACTTATCGGTATCCAGTTTTGGACGATATACATTCGGCTTTCCTTTGACAGGCATTTCTACCGTGCATTTTTCTCGGATTCTCATGCTTTCTTTTGATGTAACATGGCGAAATTCCCACGGTACCGGTACACCTTTCTCGTCGCAAATGGATGTTGTCGCCACATGCTTTTCGTTTTCTTTTACTTTCTTATTTCCTTTTAAAAACAAACTTAAATTACTCATAAGATCTCCTTTCATGATCAAGGCGCATATACTTTTTGATATGCGCCTCTTTCAAATTATTCATTAATCCAACATGCCATCAAGCAGCGTAAATTTGCGTGGAATCTTGAAATCTTCAAATGTACCGCTGACATCTTCATCCAACGAATCCTCTGACGTCGCGTCAAATTTCGCAAGAATTCCCTCATCCAAATTGCAGCCGATCAGATCTACTTCCTGCATTTCTGCGTCCGAAGTCGGATCATAATTCAAAATCTGCGTCTCAAAATACGCATCTTCCCCGGTATCTTTAAACTGCTCCATCAATTCCCGCATCACGGATGTATTGTAATGCATGGTCGCTGAAAATGTACCTTCCCAGCCTGTTGCTTTGTTTCCGCTACCGGTTTTTCCAAGAATGGCCACTTTCTTTTTGTTTTTCTTAAATTTCGCTTCAAACTTTGTCATCGACATAAAGTTGTAGCGATTACCGTTCAGCGTAATAAAACACTGTGCTAACTTTGCCGAGATAGAATCTTTTGCCAGCATCTTCGTATTGTTTGTAAGCTGTTCAATTTCCTGCTGTGTCATATCATCTCACTCCTCTCTACTGTACGACAACCGTCATATACAGCTGCTCCATTGCATTAACAACAGTTACTACGTCGCTTACCACGACGGACTTTTTCGTCTCACCGGGTTCCACCGTGACATTTTCACCGGAAAAGCCTTCGATCGCTCCAATGTCCTGTAATTTCTCATGATGCTGTACAATGTCAAGCCAAAGTGCATTACGCCCCAGCATATCATTCGCAATCTTTCCGATATACTTTGATTTAAAAATTGCCGCGATATCGTTGGCAATCTGATCCATTACACGGATTGACTGGTTGGACTGGAACACTTCCCCTTTCTCTTCCGTCAATGTTACTAACGAATTAATATCCGTCAGCACACAGACATCATCACCTACTTTATGAAGAACAAATTCTCCGGCTTTGATTGCATTTTCGAGCTGTGTCTGTGTGTATGCTGTCTGCACCTCTGCCTCTCCATCATACTTTTTATTGGTGCAGGACTTGTTTACCGCACAACCGCCTTCGGCTCCAAGTACCCATGGAATAATTTCTTTGGCATTTTTTACATTGATAACGCCTTCATAATCCGCTGCATAATTATATACAACGCACTGAAATTTTGCGCCAACCTCTTCCCGCATTCGCTTCGTAAATGCTGCATACAGTTTTGCAGTAACCGCATCCGATGCCATGCATCCAATCGCATTAAACGCATAAGGTTCAATCTCTGCCAAATATGCAGAATGCTCTGTACCCGTAACGGTTTTATTTGTTCCACCGGTTAATGCCGTCGCTGCTGTGGCGCTCAATACAGCATCCGATTTAAAGCTAACAAAATCATTGTCTTTCAGTTCACTCGCGGCCGTAACCGTCTGTGTATCAACCACCGATGTACCCAGAATCGTAGATACATCGTATTTACTCGGTTCATCCACATTTGCCTGAATCATGATCTTAATATCATTTCCTCGGGTACCGGCACACTTCGCCGTTGCAAAATCATTAGCAGCTTTATCTCCTCCGGCATTCAAGCGGTACAGGTACAGTTTGGTAGCATTGCAAAAGATATCCCGGAGTGGTGCCAGTTCATTACTGTCATACGGATACCCAAATGTCTTCAATGCCTCTTTCTGCAACGTATCACTTGTTACTTCGATCACTCTCTCAGCTCCCCAATTCAATTCCATAGCTATTGTCACCACACCTCGATCGCTCAATGCCGATGTAGCTCTTGTCCTGGAAATAAAATTGATATATGCCCCCGGGAGCACTTTGTTCTGCGTAATAAAACTTCCGCCTCCAAGCGCCATTTAGACCACCTTGCCTTTCTTGTAATTCTCAATCATCGCTTCTACTTCTGTGAGAGCATACTGTTTTTCATCTTCCAACAGCGCACTCACCAAATCCTTATCCGACTCAAACCGCTTTGCTGCCACCAGCTGCGCTTTGGTAAACGTCTGTGTCGGACTTTTTGCCTTACTGTCTGCCACTTGCCAACCCACCTTTCATTTTAAGTTCTTCCATTTTCTGCTCTTTGTCTGTTTTTCGGTATACATAAAAATCATAATTGACAAACACCGTCAAAAAATCATTCGTATATTCTGCCGAAAACTGTGTTCCTTCAACCAATCCTTCTTTTTCTACCTCGATATATTCCAGTGCCATTACCAAGGCATCACGGATCGTATTGCATTCCCTTTTTGGCTCATCTGAGCACGGAAAGTATTGGATACAAAACTTATTTGTAAGTTTATACCGGTTTCCAAGCACCCTCTTATCATCAGGAGATACACAGGAAACAAAAAAGCAGGGTTCTTTCATCTCCTGCTCTTTGTTCTCTGTGTAAATATGATATTCTTTGCCAAATTGATAATGGATTGCTCTGGTGATACCATCCACAAGTTTATTTACCATTGAAAACCTCCATAAGCCATTCCTCTACTTTCTTTTCAACAAACCGTGGTGCCATCTTCCGGATTTCCTCTTCGGACTTTGTCAGCATAAGTACACCCGGAACATAGGATCGTTTTAATTGCTTATTGATTGCCGGTACATATCTGCCCGGCTGCTGCCGGTGTCCATATTCTACATAGGACGCGTAAAACATCGAGTTTTGAATCGTGATCGTATACACGCCTCCGTTTCCTCTAACTTCCAATGTATTATCCGTGAGCCATGCTCGGCGCAGTTCTCCTCCAAGTTTTCCGGATTCCTCTAGAAACTTTCCGTCTCCGGCATCAACAAATTCATACGTGTCACTATAGTCTCCGACCGGAGTTCTTTTGACAACCTTTCGCAAAAGACGCGCCGCCAGTTCCTTTGCCAGTCCTTTACAAAATTCATCGGACACTCGTGCTTTTTCCAAAGATTGTCTCAGCTTTTTTAATTCGCTGGTATCAATGCCTGTTCCCATTAGGACCACCTCTCAAACGGTTTTAGCATAATTTCCTGATGCGTCACATATACTGCCGGGATTCCGGATCTTGCATATATGTCCTCTCTGCCATTATGCTTCACCACGATCTTGCTTCCTTCTTTGACTACAATATCCGGACGCAAAAACAACTTCGTGTCCTGCACCACCTTTTGCGCCGGGTTTGCCTCCTCATCAGCTTTTAACGTCTCAAAAGACAGCCTGCAAGGTTCCTCTTTGATCACCTCAACCTCTTTATCCTTATGGACTTTGCGGGTCTCGTCAAACACTTCCTGCTTTTCAATCACCGAACATCTGTCCTCGTAAAGATGTTCTACCATTCTTTGATGTATCTTCCTTGCTTTGTCCAATGCTTTCATCGAAACACCACCTTACGGTATCGTCTTAACTGGCTTTCATAGTTCTTCAAGACAGACTGTGTGTATTCGGTAGATGCCTGCTTGCTAAATCCGGTAGCCGTATCACCTTCTGTCAATGAAGTTACCATCAGCGCCTCATCTTCCTCACCTACATTTTCATTGCGGTACAGATCCATAGCCATGCGGTACGCCGTATGGGTCAGACCGGCAGGCACTTCCTTGACGTTGCAGTAATTCCGGATTGATTCTTCCACATCTTCCATAACAAACTCCAGAGCATCGTCTTTATCCGTGCCCCGGAGTCCAAGAACCTTTTTGAGTTTTGCCAGATTCAATACATCCATCTGACCACATCCTATCCAAGTTTGTGCTTGAATGCGACAATGCGGATCTGCTTGCTTTCATAAACCGGCTTCCAGTTTACCGGATCGGACAACTCAGTACGAGATGGTCCTTCCGGTTTTGCCACATTTTCATTTGTGAACGCAATGCCACGTGGATGAAGAATGTTCGTACGGCGGTTAATAATATAATCCACTCCGGATCCTTTTCTCTTATCGCGATCCACTTCTGTCGGCACAAATCCTTCCGGATTACCATTTCCAAGGGCAATCGCACCCGCTCCAAACAGATACGTAGTATAAATCCCTTTTTTAGTATCTACCGGGCAACCGTCGTCAACGATCACTCGTTTTCCCTGATAAGTACCAAAAGCCACATCATTAGACGGCTGTACGGTCTCAATCAGATTCGCCTTTTTCAACGATGCCTCTGTCGCACTATGCATCGCTACTCCGGTAAGCTGTGTCTTTGCATCTCCTAAGAGCTGTTCGGCATCGATAAAAGCGGATCCGCTCCAGTTTGCTGCTGCCCCGCTTTTTCCGGAAATATCAAGGATATTCGATTCCAGTCTCGTCTCCGCTGCTTTCGGACTGTCTCCCTTTACTTCCGGAATGGTTCCAAACACTCCGGTAAGGATAGCAATCACTTCTTTCTGCATATCACGCGCCCAGAACTGTGCTACCAGTTCTCCGATCACTTTGGATGGATCTTTTCCTGACAATGCCGCGGACAGATCGGTAGCACTCCACATTTTAGCACGGCGGATAATCGCTGCTACATCCTTTTTCGATGTGATCTTTGCATCATTTAAGTCTACTCCCTCGATGATCTGTTCGGATTCACCGGTAAGATCCTGATAAAATGGCATATTGACCACCGGTGCCGGCTGGCTTGCCAATTTATCAAATTCGAGGTCATTGACAATGATCCCACTATTCAACAGAGCACATTGCTCCATTGTTCTTTTTACTACGTACGGATTAAAGATTTCCGGTACGATCACGTCTGCTAATGTTGTTCCCATTTAATTCACCTGTTCCTTTCTTATAATTCTACTCCGGCGGCCGCGGCTAACGCACGTGCCTGTTCCGGGTTCTCGCGAAACATCTCACTTTGTTTCGTCATGTCGAATGTTTCCTTGGCAAATGGATTACTTGCCCCACCGCCTTCACCACCCTTTGGATGATAGGGTGGTTTGGTATCCTGTTTGAAAAGATGCACCATCGTGGAATCCTCTTTGTATGTCTTTACAACATCACTCACCCCGACCGGCTTATTTTCCTTGTCAAACGTAAATTTATCAAGTCCGCCTGCCTTATAGATGAGATAATCCGGATCCAGCACGCCCTCGCCGGAAAGTTTCTCCTTCAAAGCATTTGTACGAATGATAGTTTCATTCGCTTTCTGCTGGTTCTTCAAATCTTCCTGCAAAGCAGCAATTGTCTTTTGCAAGTCCTCATTGTCAGCATTATTCTTTTTCAAAACTGCAATGGTTTTGTTCAGCGTAGTAATCTGACCCTCCAAGCCTTCCTTTTCGCCGGCCACACCACTATAGCGTTCCTTGCTGACATAATTGCCCTCGGATAAGTCAACATATCGAACATAATCCTTTTTATTTTCGATTTTTTCGTTGGCCGCATCCAGCTTTGCTTTTACCTGCGCATACAGTTCTTCTCCTAACAGTTCTTCAAGTTTCACATTTACTCCTTCCTGGCTTTAACCGTAGCCACACCGGGCATTTAACTGTCTGCCCCCGACATATTCACACAGTTTAATCGTCATAAGTTTTTGGACATTAAAAAAACAGGGTGTTTGCCCTGTTGATTTCTTATTCAATATTTGCGCCGGCGCAACTTAAAAAATGATTTCACTTATACCTCTAACAGTTTCCGGATAAGCATTTGATTTTCCGTTTCAAATATCCAGTCAATATCTAAATCTATTTCTACCGGATATAAGCCGTCAAATATGATATTTTCGAACACGCCATCCACTCTCTGGATATCCGCTGATAATTCAAATTGTGATACCGTTCGAAGAAACTTCTCGTCCGCATCCCGTGTATACTCCATATCGCTGCATATCACGATTGAAATGTGCCGTTTCTTTACCATATAGCTTTGTCTTCCCAATACCGGGATATCTGTCTCATGCTCATATATCTCAACTTTAGGTCGACACTCTGCCAAGAGAATCCTTCTCCCTTGCGTTGTAGCATACAACTTACCATTTTCAAAATGTAACGTCTTAACTAACCGTTTCTTCATGGTTTCACTCCTTTCATTTATTGTTATTGTGGTTTCGCTCTTGCCTGCCTCTCGAAATTCTGCGTTTTCCACCAACCTGACCTTGCCATTACAGATTCCTGCCAATGTTTTTGCGTAAAAAAGCACCATGCAATTTGTTGCAAAGTGCTTTTTATAATACTTTTTTAATATCGTCAATGCCGATTTCTTCAGTATCAATATCATCGTTTCTTTCTATATCTGCAATAAACGATTTTTTATCTTCAAATATTTCAACTATTGATGCCTTACTTCCATCCTTCATCAATACTCTGTCATACTGTTTAATTATCATTTTGTCACCTTCTTCTTTGTTATATAAACACTTGTCAGTCTCTTTTCACCGCCTTCATCAATCCAAGCAGTATCACTCTGAGTATTTTTTCTTTACCTCACGAATTCTTTTCATATATTTTTTAGTTATCTCATTTCGCTTTGCATTTAGCGCATTATTAAGCGAATTAGGAGGAAGGTCTAATGGCGGTAACTTTAGTATCTCCTCTTCAAGTGCTTTATATATTTTTTCAAGTTCCATTTTTCCTTTTTCGTTCATATTTTATGTATCCCTCCTTATGCAAAATATCAAATACAATATGCTGCAAATCTTCATTTTCGTCATATTGCTCTGCCTGTTTAATTGCCTCTATCCATAACATATTATAACTTATTTGTGAAATATCTTTCAATACTTCTACTGAATAATCATATTGTGCATTACAACAATTAAATAATCTTATATTTTGATTGTCCCTCAAAAAAGCAAAATCATCCCCTCCAAACGAAACTATTCCATTCGCTTCTGGATGATTATGTGTTATAGTTGCACCATCTAAATCAACATCAAATATCTCTACTGCGTCTTGTGTTTGACTCTTAAAACGTATAACATTTCCCTTTTTGTCCACCACAATCGCATTTTCAACTTCTAAGTTTCTTATCTGATTATTCAGTTCTTTGATTAAAAGATCTGTATCTTTTACATCAATTTGCCCCAAGTCATATCGTTGGCTGTTTCCTTTACCGGGAACCGCCCCTGCTCCTAAACTAATTCTATCATTTTTTGTATTTTTTTCAATAATATTTTTCAAACCACTTTCATTTATGTTACCATCAACAAACGATTGTTTCCATTCCTCATAAGTCATATTCGCCGGCACATTATATGTTTTGCCCTCTTCATTTCTAGCCACACGTTCTTCTCCGACAGTAAACTCATCATCAAAATAAGGACAGGTGCAGCCCCGGCAGTTTGGATGAAATGGCGGTGCCGTAACACCCACCGCATATTCTGACATGGGGAAATGCTTTCCATCCATCGATCCACACTTGGAACATGTGATTTCATCCAGGGTCTCAATCACCTCGAACTCCTGTACACCTAAATTCTCCATGCACTCTTTTCGTGCTTTATTGGCAAACACGGCAGACTCTGTCATTACAAGCCTGCTGGCGTTTCGCTTTGTCGTATTCATCGTTGTCTGAATTTCCTTAATGGCAGTATCCGGGCTGTCCCCTGTGATGCACATTTTTGTCAAACTTTGGTGCACTGTGTTGATCAGTCGTTTTTTGTCTTTCCAGATACGATCCGAAAAGCTCTGCTCGTCTACCGCCCATGGATTCCGAATGATACTTTCCACCTTTGCCTTGTTTAATGCCTGTATCTGACTGCCGACACTGATTCCTTTTTGAATTTCAAATGCCGTATGGTAGTACTCATTGTTATACAGATCAAGGATATGCTGGTCGATACTGTCCGTATAATTTCCAAACATTCTTTCCATCTCTGCCTGCACTTGGACTTTTAATGCTTCCAGCCGTCCGATATGCACTCTTGCCGACGCATTTTCAAGTTCCTTTTCAAACTGCCCCAGTTCATTATCTTTGGCATGCTGTATGTATTCTTCTAACGACCAACGGAACTCTTTCAATTCTTTGTTTGACAACAGTTTCTTCGCTTCTACCATCGACACTCCATTATTGTCTGCGAGCCGTTGATACCATACTCGGATTTTTTTATCCAGTTCACACATCGAACGATCAAATAGATCTTGGATCTCCATATTCTTTTTCAGGGAAGTATCATTTTGCACCTCTTCCATCTTTTTAAATCGTTTTTTCCAATACTCGCCCTGCTTCATGCCTGCACCTCTTACTGATCCTCTTTCTCAAAGGCCGCCTGATAAGTATCCTGCTGCCCCTCTGTCTCAGCCTCTTCCTTTTTTAACTGCTTTAACTCTTCCTCTACATCTTCCACAAACGGATGATTTTTAAGGATGGTCTTTTTACTGATTACGCCGACACTGTCTTTGCATATGTTGGCAAGTTCCGTGTCATTTTTGATACGGGTACGCGTCCATGTCTGGTTAATCACATCACAGGTTATGTTTTCCAAATTGCAGATTGCCCGAACCAGCTTTGCAAATCCCAAGCGGAACTCCGTTTCCATCAATCCTACTTTCATTTCAATTAGCGCATACATAAACTTCAATGCTTCTCCCGATTGATTTCCAAAGTTTTCCGGCTGCGGATCGAAGCCTTGTCCCTGCTCGAAGATAGCTTTTCTCGTGGCTTCCAAAACGCTGTTTCTCGCCTCAATCGGAATCTCGATGTTCAGTGTACTTACCCCTGCGCCTTCCTCATCATCCAGCTTTATTACCTTGTACTTTTTCAATTCCTGTAGGAATCCGTTTAGATCTGTTCCACCGTACCCGGTCAGAATAAAGATCAATTCCTGCACATCGTCTAAGTCATTGATAAAGCCGCTGAACACCTTGTCGTATACGTCAATCAAATGCTTGATATTCCACAGATCGTTGGTATGAATATTATTGTTCCAAAAAGGGATAAACGGCACTTCTCCGATATCGTGCTGGTATTCTTCGATTGGCTCCTCGGTTTCCGGATTGATAAACGCATCATAGTAATACTGTAACCCTTCTACTATCGTGTCAGATTCTTTTCTACGGAAGGCCTGGCACCACTTATCTGTCCAATATTCATACACAATAGATCTTTCGCCATCATCTTCTAAGGATGGATATGTCCGAAGTACCGCGATAAGTTTTTGCTTCAAACTGCAATCGAATATCGGGATGATCTGCCTGCTGTCAACGACCGCCCACTCAAATCCATTATCTCCTCGCCAGTAGTGCACCCATGCCGCATTCATATTAGAAGCATTGATACACATCTGCATACAGTTTTTAGTATATTCGTCTCCAAGAACAGCTCGGATCTTTTTGTTTTTCTCTGCCGTTCCCACATCAAGTACCGGCGGTACCGTAAAGCCATAAGCCGCCTTTTGATTAACAAGCAGTCCGTGGAAGTTGCGTGGAATGCGGTTATCCGCTTTTCGCATCGGATTTCCCTGCTCATCCATATCGTGCTTTTTAAATAAGATATCTGTTTTATTGCGATAATAGCGATCTGCCACTTCACATTGATTTACATAATCCTCATGACCGGCAGCATATTTTTTTATCAGTTTCTTGGCACTTTCAAGATCCAACACTTTCACCTCATTTCAACACAGATAAGCCATTTCCTTTGCGAATAACGGTATAACAAAAATAACGAACCGCATCCATGGCATGGTCAAATTTCTTCACCGGCTTATCTTCTCCGTTTTCTGATGCCTTTCTATCCCAGATATAGGCACCAAATTCTTTAATTGTATTTTTACATCCTTCGCAGAACTTCAATCTTTTTTGCATCAATAGCGATGCGACAAATCTTATTCCGTCCAGGACACTGTTCTTTGCTTTTTTTATGTGATATCCTCTTTTTTTCAGTTCTGCAATAAAAGAGGCAGCTGACGGGTCTATCACTATAGTCGGTTTCAAACCATGCAGCCACTCTTCCAGATCATCCGCATATTCGCTATCTGTCTTTTGTGCTGCCTCATCGCGGCCGCTGTAATAATACTCGCGTACACCAGTCCATGTACCATCTCTGTCCTTTCCCCATAATAGGAATACCGTTGCATTCTGTGTACCATAGTCACAGGACACATAATAATTTGTAAAATCATCATCCTTTTTCTGAGGAATAACATGCTCCTCTTCCCGGAACATATCATAAATGATTCCTTCGGCAACAACCCAAAGCCCAAGTATGTACCGCTTAAAAAACACACCGCTATACATTGTGCGGTATCTTTCCTTGATACGATCACTCAGGCTCAGGTTGTCGTCCATCGTAAAATGGAGGTACAACAATCTCTTATCTTCTTTTTTATCTATCCAATTCAGCTTAAACCAATGGTACGGACCATCGGGGTTGCAGTTGAACCAATATTTACTTCCGTCAACCGAGCAACGTCCCGTTGCCTGATTGACAAAGGATTCCGGCATCAAAGCCACTTCGTCAAAAAAACAGCCTGCAAGCGTGATTCCCTGTATCAAGTCCTGCGACCGTTCGTCTTTTCCTCCAAATATATAAAAATAATTTGTAATATCATTTCTTGTCACGATAACCAAATTATCGGCTCTATGATCTGCCACATGATAACCGCGTGACCTCAACATAAGTTTTAGCAGGAACAGCACATTTCTCCGGAAAGACCCTATCGTCTTTCCGCACATTCCAAAATTCTCCTCACTAAACCTTGACATCGCCCACATTACATAAGACAGCGACATACTTATCGTTTTTCCGGATCGGATAGCTCCATCTGCTATTATTCCATCCTTATCTTTCACCGGCGATGCATCACACCACCAGTTGAGCACTTTCCTCTGTTTCTTAGAAAACGGGCGGAATGTAAATATCTTTTTAATTCTCTTCATCCGACCAGTCCTCTCCGGCAGTCCCATTTAATGCTTCCAGGAAACCATCATCTTCTATGATTTCATTTTCATTTAGATTTGCTTTGGCTTTCAGGAGTGCAATCTCAGCCTTCTGCTTTTCTGTCGCTATATCCATATGTTCTGTAAGCCATTGCAGCGCCCGCATTCGGTCCGGCAGCTTTATCGTCTCCGATGTACCAGTCTTAACTTCGTTGATCAAAGTGCCGTCCACTTCTTTGGAGTCTCGGAATCGAACGACATTCTTTTTGATAGACATAGTCCCACCGAACCCGTTCGGCACCTCAGCCCACTCATATCCCCATTCCATATAATCCGTCATATCAGCAAATGCAATATCAATATATCTCTGAAATATATCCTCTTCACTTAAAAGCTCTCTGTTGAACCGATTTATTTTGAGGTCTTCAATCTGTTTTTTTACCTTAAGGTTTCTTAACATTTTACTTCCCAGCACTGCTGCCGTATTATAGCTCGCTCCAAATGCTTTTTGGTATGCTTTTGTTGCATTAAATGTCTTTACATAGATTGCACAAAACAGCTGTTGCTTAGGGGTTAGCTCCTCATTACGGGCGGCCTCTTCAATGTCGTTTTCTGGAAGCTCACACGATGGTGTTTTCTCTTCATTTTTGTGTGCAACTTTTTTCTCATTTTGTGTGCAACTTTTTTTCGTTTTGTGTGCACCCTTTTTGGATGATCTGGACCACCCACTTCTGATTTTCCAGCTTTTCACTGTATTGATTGAAATATTATACTTTTCTGCAATTTCTTTATACTTCATCCCGGAAATATAATCTATCTCTGCTAGTTCTCTAATTTCACTCAAAACACCACCTTCCTTCATTCCCAATCAAGCAACGCAAAAAGAGCAGCTACACTCGGTAACTGCCCTTTATGGGGAGGATACTATCTTGGGGATTCTTTACACTATCATAATAACACATATAAATGTCGCATTGTGTCGCAACTTTATTATATTTTGATATTTTTTAGTGCATTTCCATGGATACGATGCACTGTTGATATGTGGCAGTGCATCGTTTCCGCAATTTTAGTCCATTTTTTATCCTTTATGTAGCGCAGTTGTAACACACTTTGTTCATCAGGGTCAGACATTTCCGCAATTTTAGTCTCGATATCGACCTTGATACTCATTGCGGTTACCTTTGCTTCATCAATCTTTCTTTGCCAATTCTCGATTTTTACAAGCAAATCGGAAAGATCTGTCTGGTGTCCGCCGCCTTTCGGCATATCCGAGAGTTGTTGCGTTTTGGCCGCCTGTTCCACCTGCCGGATTGATTGCAACTGCTCCTCCAGGACAGCCAATCTTTTACATGCATCAAGATATCCCCAAAGGTATTTTTTCTTTTTGTCGTTTTCTACTTTTTGATCTTTTTCCAAAGCATAATCTCCTTTCTACTGCTGCCTCTTGATTTTTGTTGCGCCCGCGCAACTCACTTATCCTGCCAATGATTTATCGTCTTTGAAATGTTATGGATGTGTACAGCTATTCTTACCGCGCCAAAGTAATCGTCGTAATCTGGCATTCGTCCGTGCATTATGTCCGATTGAGCGAACGCATGGACTGCTGCCTGAATAATTTTATTAGTTTTAGTTTTCATTTCTTTCTCATCTCCTTATTATCTACACGAGTATTCCACTTTTCAATGGCAAGTATTTGGTTGTTTCCACCGTCTGGGTCTTTTATAACTCCGGAATGAGCACCACAATCACAGCAAGTTACAACGTCTGTCGAAGGAGGATATCTATAAAAGCCACTTGTGTGAAATGGCTTTATATTATCACTCCCACAAAACGGACAAGGTAACACGTCTATTTCCTTCGTTATAGTCTTTGTTTCAGTTATTTTATACTTCATCTTGATTTCCTCGCTTTCTTAATTTAATAATTTTTAATCCTCCCAGTCCTCTCTCAAATCACCTTTCATTTTTGGAAACAAAATAATAGTCACACTATAAGTAACAACGATATGAAAGGAGAAAAGCTTATGATTATAGGAAGCAATCATGTACGGTATGCCACATTCGTACTTTGGATCTTGCTCTCACTTCTGGAACAACTCACCCAGAATCCCATGTGGGGTTCACTAAGCGAATGCGCTGCATACATACTCTCGTTTTAAGAAAGTGCCGGCACCTTGTGTCGGCGTTTTCTTTTTCACAACACCGTTATCCCCATGCCTCTTGCATAAGCATATTCCAGACTTGCTCCCCGACTCTGCTGCCAGCCTTCCATCATGTAAATTCCATCACACATGCCAAGCATACACAGGGACATTCTCATATACTCTTCCCATGTGGTGCTTTTCGGCAAATTAACGTTTACTTTAGCGGGGTTGATCACTTCCATTCCTTGGCGGCTCAAAGAAGTTTCTATCCGTTCAAATCTTTCCAGGTAATCTTTCGTACCGGTAATCGGACCGCTTATGTACACTTTCTTTAAGGTACTTGGATTATATTCCTCCACGGAAAGCCCCAAACCTCCATACCGACCATTTGCTTCAAAATACTCCTTAACCTGCTCAAAATTCCAAAATTCATCATAAAGAGGGAATTTTTCTTCCCGGTTGTTTGTAATCTTGCCATCCTTGATCTCGTAGATTTTACCGGCAGTAAAATTGATATCCGTTTCTAAAAACCGAACTTTTCCATTGTATCTCTTCATCGCACTGCTCCTTTCAAACCCTGCTGCCTTGATAAATATCTTTGCAGCACCTTTTTTATAACCTGTTCCGTCACGTCAAGTTCGTCGGCAATATCCTTCAACTTCCAGCCGGCTCTTGCCAGTGCCAAAACCTTGCCCTGATCTGTAGCTGCGATCATCGCCTTTTCTACAATCAGTCGCAGTTCATTATCCTCGCATTCACCATCCTGCCCTAATTTACTTTCGTACAGTTTGATGCGCTCTTCAATTGTTTTCTTCGATGCACCATACTTTTCTGACACTGCCTCCAGGTTGCTGCCTGCCGCCAGTTCTTTCATGATATCCTCGATGGCATCATCTATCCGTTTCCGGCGCTCGTTGAGACTTTGTCTGAACCATTCCGGGCAGTCATCACTTTTTCGAATCAACGTAATGTAGTGTATTACCGTTGCTAATTTTAGATTGAGATTTTTGGCAATCTCTGCATTGCTCAATCCTTCCTTTTTCAGGCGGATGATTCCGTCTCTGCTCTGCTTATTCATCGTATCTCCTTTCGCACTAACAACTTGTCATAGCTTACCAAATGATGTCTTCCGCGGATCAGGCACAGGGCTGTAGCCGCAAAACACTTTTGGATCCGCGCATACTCTCCGGTACCCGCCATCCGATATATCTGTCCCGGTGCATAGATCATTCCAATTCCCCCAATCGTTGGCCACATTCATGGCAAAATTTATGAAACTCCGTGTCACGGATATCCTCGTTTCCACACGACGGGCAGTATGCGTAACAGCCGTCCCAGGCAATTTTCACTTTTTTCGGAATATAGTAATGCGTAATCGCTTCCGCGATCACATCGACCGCATCACATACTGCTGCCTCTGTTCTTTTTTCTTTCATTCTTCCATCTTTCTCCCGCACATCGGGCAGTACGAAAATTCAATGATTCCATACCGAAGTCCACTGTCAAGTTCAATCCTTCCGGTACCATGTCTTGTCAGGTGCAGATGAAAGGATCCGTCATTGGTCTCGATATCCTTATTGCCGGCACAGTATTGGCATTCTCCATCGATGACATCCGGTACTATATCCGGCATTTTCGATGTTGGTTCATCTAATTTTTGCTCTTTGTCGAAATTCTCGTGTCCTCGGGATTCCGAGGGCGGCGTCATTTCAAGCGGCTCATTTTCTTCCATATTTTGTGAATTTTCATTGCTTATCGGCATTTCTTCAGCAAATTCACGGATATCACTCTGTCCTTCCAAAATCGGATGTTCTTCCTGATTTTTCGGGCTTTCCGACACTTTTTTCTCTTCCTTTTGTGTCGGTGCTGACTGCTTTGGTGCTACATGGTCTCGCCCTCGAACTTCCGAGGCTGTCGCCACTTTTGGTATCGTTTTTTCATCTTTCGGAAGATTTTTTCCAAATGTTTTTTCATACCAGGTGTTTTCCCCGGATAATTCGACACTTGACAGATTCAATAACGCCTCCAGCAACTCATTGTAAGAATACTCTTCTTTGGACATTCCACGCATCACGATGAAGTTATCCTTCTTGAAGAAATACATGCACGATCCGGCTCGCTGGTTCCCATAGCCAATTTCGGACAAAGCCAGAAAGATATCCTGCTCGTTACAGTCTTCTCCGGCATCCTTTTTCTTCATCAGCGGCCACAACTTGGGGATACGGCGCGCATATGCGTCCAATTCGAACAGATGGCGGATACTCTGCACCAAAAGACTTTCCTCTGCTGCCTCCGGAATAAATGATTTTCCGAAATCTTCAACTTCACGTGCTTTTTCTGCTGCTTTATATTCGTTCTTAATTTCCCGGATCTCATCCCGTTTCATATCCGGATGAAGTTCTTCCCGGATCTGCTCCGGAAGCATCAACATTTCGGACAGTTTTGCTTGGCCGTAACCTTCGTACTGTGCTTTCAGCACGGTAGAATACCCGCCCTCGCTGTATTCCCGGTTGATTGCCATAAATCTTGATGTCTGTGCTTTATCCCAGCCGTACTCCTGCTTGGCAAATTCGAAGATACTGCTATATCCTTTTTGCCGGAATAACTCCGCATCATCTGCCTTGCGAAGCACATATCCGATCTCGACGATCGACGTGCATGCTTTTCTCTGTGCCTGATCGATTGCTTTTGTGACATCCTCCATATCATTGATCACTATACTTAACTGTTCCATTCTTTGCTCCTTTCCCTGCCGGAGATACCCCCGGCAGTCTGCTATATGATTCAAATGACTTATAACCCGTGATGTAAAAGCCATTTGGTGCTTACAACCAGTTTCTTCCGAATATCTGCTGAAACTCTTCCCTGCTTCCGTAATATTCTTCAAATGCTTTTTGCCCCTCTGCTTTCAGATAAAGATCTGTCTCCCGGCATTTATGTACCGCCTGCGGACCGTTTTCGTGACATTTCTGCCCGCACAGCCGCACCTTTAATCCATACTTTTCAGACCAGCGGCGGTTGGGACCACCGAAGATATGATGCCAGTGCAGATGATCCATCGATCCATTTGCACCGCATAAAAAGCAGGTCATTCCATCATGCATAATGCTTTTTGCCATGTGTCTTTTCCTCCACAAATTGATTTAAAAATGCATCTACCTCGATACGTTCCTCGTGTTCTTTGTTATACTTTCCATGACGCTGTAGAATCTCATACTCCGGCGTTATCTCTACGGTATAGTAGGGCTTGTCCGGTGCCGACTGCTGCCGGAGAAACAAGATATAGCTCTTTCCCCGGAGCATTTTCTCTGTGTAATTTCCGGCTCCCACACAGATATGCTGAATCTGTCCTTCCCGCACTATCTCGACATTGCTCTTTGCCGGCCGAAGAATGTATTTTTCATCCGCGAAAGAGAATTTTTTTGCGATCTTCTCATAGACTTTCTCAATCGCTCTGTCCTTTTTCGACGCCTCGGCAAGTCGTTTTTTGTTTTTCTGATCATTAGTCAGTTCTACCAGTTGATCATGTGCATTCTCGAGATTATCTGGATAGAGAATTGTGTCTAGTTGCAGCCTGTCTGACATATTAAGGTAGTCCACATACTGCTGTGCTGCTGTAGGTTCCGTAAGATCTGAATATCTAGCCTGTTCGCAGATATAATCCACCGTTCGCCTTAATTTTAGTCCTCTTTTTAGAAAAAGTTCTTCACGGTGTATGGAGGACGGTATAGCAAGAATTGTTTGGTCTTTGTCTTCAATCGTTCCACGCACTTTAGAAAGTGCCTGCATTGCCAGGATCCAGCTTGCATCCTGCTGCCTATCTGTCCTTAGCATATACCTCCACAATTCCTTTGAAATTCCAAGTGCTTTATGGTTTTCACGCGACGGCTTGATTTTTATGGAATTACAGACGATATCTACAGCAAGTCTTTCAAATCCTAGTTTCCACAGTGACTCGATCACCGGGTATCTTCCGCAGTAATCCAGGATATCTATGTACGCAAAAATCCCCTGCTGATAGCGTTGTTCTTTGGTTACCAAAAACGCCATTTCATCCAATCCGGTCAAATGCTTCACCGGTGTCTTTTTTATCAATGCCGGCAAAGTCCGTTTGTAGACATGGCACTTTGTCGAATAGTATCGGTCTATACGCACGCACGTCGGTGAGTTCATCGCTCGTGTCCATCCTTTGACTCTGTTTTCGGCGAACTCATTACTATATCCGTCTTCCCCATAACTCCAGATGCGCCGCTCAAACCAGCGCTGCGGCTTTCCATATTCCTGGAACATACGTAATCTTTCCTGCGGATCGACATATTCTGTTCCATTGCTCCAGGTCTTTGTAAATTTGATAAATCTGCATACAAATCCTTCTTTTATCGGCTGGACATACATCGTACTTATTTCCTGCCTCTGAGGCATCTTTTTTATTGTCCTTGCTTCCATCGCTTTATGGCACTCCGGGCAAATTACTCTTTGTTTGTTTTGCAAATGCTCCATCGGAACTTTCTTTCTGCAATGCGAACAATATCCTTCGGTTCGGTTCTCCGGTGCAAATACCATGAAATTCACAAATCGGTTCAGCGCCCAGTCCTCATATGCTTTGGAAATCGGTTTGATCTGATCAATCAAGCGCTTTTGATCGGCCGCTTTCTTTTGCTGTTTCTGCCGATAGCGATCCGCATTCACTTCCTCCTGCATATCCCAGAGATGCATGCCATACATCTCTTTATCGATCACATGTCCGGTTACATCTTTCGGAATGGTTATATCAAAATAATACGCATCCCAAGGGCGGCACTTTGCCTTTCCCCATTTGCCATCCCGCCATGTCCACCATCGCCGTTTTTCCATGTCTGCAATAATGATTTCTTTTGGTGACCGGCATTGCTCGCGTACCGCATTAGATAGTGCAGCCGCATTATCATGGCGCGAATGAGCATAATAATGATAGGTCCAAAGCAGATCATCCTTCACCTTTTGAATGATAATATCTTCATCCAGACTCCCCGGCACACCTCGGACAAGATGGCGTTTGACTGCTGCCTTGATATACTCTTCCGGGCAGGGAGTAATATCGATATCAAACTTCATCACTCTGCCCCCTTGTAATATTCACGTGCCATTTGATAGGCTTTTTCATCGCTGCACACGCCGCAATGATTCTTCTGGTTGTCTTTGGCATACTTATACACTTTGTCATACACTTTGCTGACGCGCTTTCCCTTTTTTCGGATCGCGAGTGCCATGTCGATATCATCGCAGATGGATTCCAGATATCCAATGATCGCAGTCGTCACATAATTGCCGCTCTCCTCCTCCTTTTCCTTTTTCAGTTTTCCGAGAGCGGCTGTCATTGGATTGCTTAAGTCCGGGATCTCACCCTTGATATAAGCCTCGGTATCCATTTCATCAATGCCGTTTTCTGATGCCAGCTTGCGGAGGGAAGCCATATCTCCCTCTTCCTTCAAGCCCTCTGCTGCCTGATTCAATTCTAAAAATGTGTCAAATTCTCCAAAATTTTCAAACATAGTATCTCTCCTTTCATTTATTGATCCTTGATCGCCGGATAGTTTCCTGCCTCTAACTGTCTTGTGAGGTATGAAGCATATTCGTGTTTCCCGTCAAGGACTATCTCCACATTGTCCATTTTCTCTACTCTTTGTTTCAACGAATCCCACAACTCCATATATTTTCCGTTGTTACATTTACTTTCCCATGCTCCGGTCACATATCCTTGATCTATATGTACTTTTACCTCACATGGTCTTGTGACATATGCCAAAGCGTCAACTGCTGCCCTTAACTGTAATTTGGGATAGGACAGATTTTCCCATCCGGCATAATGCTCTTTTGTATAAGGGGTACCGTCTTTTACCACTTCCAGCAGAATCCCATAGGCTCCGGATCCCTTGGCAAAGTTCGTCCCCTTCCACAATGTAATGATGTATATGTCTATCTTCACGGTGCTCTTTCTCCTTTTACGATGATATATCTCATATATGGCCAGCCTGCTTCCGTCATATAGTGCCTCTCGGAATCGGCTGCCACATAGTAGCCTTTTCTTTCACGCGGTTTTTCATAGTACCGCTCTGCCTGAACCACTACCTTCTTTGTCACAGGGCGAATCAGGTTCCGCGATGGGGAATACTGCTTTCCGGTGCCACCGCTTTCTTTCCAATACTTCCGATTCTTCAAGAGATAGGCGGCCAGTTTGCTATACTCTCCGGAATCGTCAAGCGGATTGAAGTGCACACGACCATGCGGCCACTTCTTTCTGATGTCCGCTGTCGTTGTGCCGGCGCAACTGTTGACCACCATGTGATGGTGCAGCGCCCCTTTCTTTCCAAATTCGCACACTTCGATGTATTTTAGTTCCATCCCGCACTTTCGATAGAGCCGTCGAAGTTTTCCAAGGAATGGCTTGACTAACTTCTTGGCTTGCGCAGGGAGTAGCCGGGCGCTGATCCGAAGTATAGTCCAGTACCAGATGATAATCATCCGGTCCGAAGTTGGCATTGAGTAAGAGGGTAACCGTTCGGATTGCCTGCCGCTGATTTACACTCGCCTGCTCTTCACTTGTCTTTTTCAGATTGGCTGATCGCTCAATCCCCTTCCGTCCCCATCTGCTGGAATAGTACTTCTCGATCATGACTGTCTGACCTGCTACTGTCGTTGCTTTTATGTATGGCATATCTTCCTCCTGTAATTGCTCTAAAACTAATATCCTTAGCAAGTTTTCAAAGGGGCTTTGAACCCCTTTATTTTTGATGTTTTGCTTGCTTTTTGGTCTTTGATATGCTATACTAAAAGTGGTTGTTTTTAGTGAGCATATCTTGGCGGTCAGTTTTCTTTACTGATCGCCTTTGCTTTTGTTATATTTATTGGCGGGAACACACTGGCGTAACGGCGCACCACACAGCTCACATTTTTTCAAGTAAATCGGGCTGTAAGCGGCACACCCCTTCTCACAGATACAGATATAAAACGGATCCGTAACACGAGTCACGCCATCTTGATAAAATTCCTGTCTGTCCATCACTCTTCCCCCTTATTTCCTACATTTGCCGCGATAAACACCGCGATATACAGTGTACATACCACCGACATAATTGCCGCCGGAATGCTTGTCCCGGTTGCAGGACTGAGGGCCATCGTTGTAAGATAGGCGATTGAACAGCCTGTCATCGTCCATAAACATTTATTCTTTGTCGTCATAGCTTGTCCTTTCTGCCCTTTTCGGGCTATCCTATGTTTTTTGTATCCTCTACCGGTTCATACCCAAGAGCCTTAGCAAAGCGTATTGCAAGCGTCGTCGCAATTTCTTTCATCTGCTCCGGTGGTATGTCTTCCACTTTGACCGGCTTTCCTTCAATAATTATGTAATTTTGGATTTTGCTTTTCTTTCTTTTTGCCATGATAATCACCTCCATATTAATTAATGTATGAAATGTTGTGGTTCTTGGTTACTATTGCCAAAATTATCCTTTTCTTCTATAATGTTTTATAAGCTTACTCAAGCAAATACATATACAGAAAGGATTTTTATATGAAACTTAACCACGATTGCATCCGAGATATCCTGCTCTTCGTTGAGGAAAATGTAAATTACAATCAATATGCTGATTTTTCAGTTGTAGAGCTTAAAAACTATTCTCGTGATGAAATAATCTACTCTGCTGATAAACTTCTTGAAGCCGGATTTATTGATGGAAACAAAATAAGCTCTCTTGGTGCCACATTGCCAAGCATAAGAATCACTTCTATTACTTGGACTGGTCATCAATTTCTTGACAACATACGTGATGAAAGCATATGGAAAAGCACAAAGTCCGTTCTTTCTCATTTTTCATCTGTTTCACTAAGTATGGTTGGAAATGTCGCTTCCCAAGTTCTTTCCGCCTTCATTAGTAAGCATTTAGGAACGCTTTAATTTGCAGAATAGTTGTCTGACTGCTTTTTTCGTATACTTATCTACTTCTTCCTTTTTTGGAATCGTACCTGTGTCTTTAATATACAAAAGAAGCGCCAGACAACTAATTTTGCAAAAAAAGGCATATACTATCAATATTGCAATGATGACTAAACTAAGTATTACCATGGTCTCATCTCCTTTCATCTTGTATGACTTAACTCTTTTTGATTCTACTATTAGTAGAGTATGAAGGTAAAAAAATATACTCTTGTGGCATATTATACAATTTACTCATCATGCAGACTTCAGGAATTCCAGGAACCACTTTTCCCTTTTCCCAATTTATTACTGTTTGCGTTGAAACGCCCATCTCCTTGGCCACCTGCATTTGCGTCATTCCAGCATTTACACGTGCTGCTGCCAATGATATCTTTAACATCTCCACTTATATTCCTCCTTTTTTGAATTTTGTAATCTCATTATATATCTACTTTAAGTAGATGTCAATACATTTTGTAAACTTTTTTTGTTTTTTATTGAATTATTTTCTACTTTATGTTATATTGTCTTTAACAGAAAGGATGTGATTTCATATGAGTGATGAGCTTTACAAAAAGATTTTTTCATCCAATTTACGTAAATATATGGATTTGAATGGTAAAACGCAAATTGATCTTATAAATGACCTAGGATTTAATAAATCTGCTGTATCAACTTGGTGCAACGGAACCAGATTGCCACGAATGGATAAAGTTGATGCTCTAGCAAGATATTTTGGAATTCGCCGGTCTGATTTGATAGAAGAAAAATCCGACTCCCCCATAGATTCACATTACTACCTGGACGAGGACGCACGTGAAGCAGCAGAGTTCTTACATAAGAATCCGGATTATAAAGTCCTTTTCGATGCTTCACGAAAAGTCAAGAAGGAAGACATTGAATTTGTAAAGCAGATGCTGGACAGATTCTCAAACTAAAAAGTACAATAAGGAGGCGTAGAAAGTTATGAACAACAAATGGTACTTAAAAACATGGCTTATCTGTATACTTTTTTTCTTTTGGTTCCTTTTTATTCCTTTGATTGCGGGCATTATTCTCTTGCTACTTAAATTAAGAAATGAACGCGCACTTGCAACGGAATATGAAAATCTGGTAGAGCAAAACGATAGCTATGAAAAATTGCTAACCCCAGAACTTAAAGATGCTGCCAACTTGGATATGCACATTAAATCTCTGCACAAAGAAGAACAGCAAATCGAAACAAACATCGACTCATTAAAGCAGAGAGCATTTAATCTTGAAAATCAAATAAAAGAAAAGCAGAATAATATGATTGTTCTTGATGAAGAAATTGCAATTCAGGAATTTGGCTTGTATAAACCGCAATATGATTTTGCTTCCGCTCTTGATTACAAAGAAAAACTGGCAGAACTAAGAGATCACCAAAAAGATCTCATCAAAACCAAACGCGCGGTAACAGGTGTTATAAATTGGAAAGTAGACGGAAATGCAGCTAAAGGTCGTAAAATGGTTGCTGACACTCAAAAACTTTTGCTTCGTGCCTTTAACAACGAATGTGACACGGCGATTTCCAAAGTACGCTATACCAATTTTGACGCTTCATTACATAGAATTCGTAAATCCGCGGAAGTCATTTCAAAACTTGGCTCCATTATGAATATCTCTATTACTAAGATGTATCTGGATGCTAAAATCAAAGAATTACGCCTTGCCTTTGAATACCGGCAGAAACAGCAAGAAGAAAAAGAAGCCGCCAAAGCGGCACGTGCGGAGCAACGCGAACAAGAACGATTACAGCGAGAAATCGAAGCAGAAAAGCATAAAATTGAAAAAGAACAGACTCATTACTTGACGGCATATGAGAAAATAAAGAAACAACTTGAAAACGATCCGACGAATCAGGAATATCTACAAAAGAAAGCTGAATTTGAAAACGTTCTAGCTGACATCGAGAAATCGTTATCTGATATTGATTACAGACAAGCTAATATCCGAGCAGGATATGTCTATATCATATCTAATATTGGAGCATTTGGCGAAAATGTATATAAGATTGGTATGACTCGCCGCCTCAATCCGCAAGATCGTGTGGATGAGCTTGGCGATGCCTCCGTTCCTTTCAAGTTTGATGTCCACGCTATGATCTTCTCAGATGATGCACCGGCTCTCGAAGCTGCTCTTCACCGCGCTTTCGAAGACAAAAAATTAAACATGGTCAACCAAAGACGTGAATTTTTCAACGTCACTTTGGACGAGATTAAAGAGGTTGTCCGTAAAAATTATGATAAAACCGTCGAATTTATTGACATTCCAGATGCAGAACAATATCGCGTCAGTAAGAAAATGCGTGAAAATAAAGATAACGCCGCAGTATTGTAAGTCCTTTTTATGGGACAATAATTTTTGTACAATCAGGGTAAGGAGGGATTCACAATGCACAACGATACTATCAACGTAGTGATGGCTGATATGCCTACTACCATCAAAGAATACGTGGTGGCTAACCCGGATCTGAGTTATACCATCGTACTCAATCCACGCCACTCACACATGCAACTACTTAACGCATACCACCATGCTATGAAGCACATCGAAAATGGGGATTTTGATAAAGATTGCTCTGTTGATCTTATTGAAATTTACGCACATCAACACAAATAAGGGAGGATTTTGTTATGTCACTAATCAATTGTCCAGAATGTAACCATGAAGTTTCAGATCAAGCAGCGACTTGTCCAAACTGCGGATACATTCTCAAAACAGAAAAAACGACAAATGTTACATCTGTAGCATCACTTCCAGCGAAAAAGAAGAAGAAACTAGGGTGTTTATTCTACTGTTCTATCATTATACTTATCCTAATGACAATTACAATAGTTGGAGCAGTTTTAGGGAACGACACCCCCTCTTCAAATAACAACACAAATTACGGCAACCAGAACGCTGCTCTGTCTACTAATGCGCCGACAAGTTTTGTCGCTAAAAACATCAACGGACTGTCAAATAAGCAAGGGGAAAAAATTGATAAAATTTTATCTCAATGTGGTTTAAAAGATGCTTCGTCGATAACCGCAGAGTCTTCATTGGATTCCAGGTACAAAGGAAAAAAAGGATATATTCTTGTAATTGGCAACATAAAAAATGTATTTGTTTTTCTTGATAAAAAACAAAATGTATATAAGATAACTTATAAAAATCATACATTATACGGAAAAGGAAAAGTCAAATCGACCCTTAACGACTATTGTATGACCGCTGAGGAACAAGACACTGTAAGGATTAGTTGTGAGGAAAAAATAAAGGAAATTCTTACCTCACCCTCTACCGCAGAATTTGCCGACAGGAATGAGTGGGCCTTTTCCAAAAATAAACATACCTTGCTGGTCCAAGGCTATGTAGATTCCCAAAATGGCTTTGGCGCTATGATCCGAAGTGATTTTCAGTTCGAAATTGACCGGAAAACAAATAAAATCAAATCATTGATTTTTGATGGAAAGGAACTGATTTCTTAAGTAATCAAGGATTTGTCGAGGCTTGGGGTATTTTCATATGTTCTTGCCATAAAGCACCAACAGACAAAGTTAAAGAAAGCAAGTAAACCTTTTCCTAGTACAAACTAGAAACATTACTTGCTTTCAGATAATAAGAACATTTTATTTATACTTCCATGTTCTTTTCTTCACTTAGTTAGAATTCATTTCTAACTTTTAAATGTTATTTTACTAATATATATTGAATATGTCAAGTTATAAGGAGTGATCCTATGTCCACAACCATCAAAACAGCTGCTGCCTACATCCGCGTATCGACAGATCGCCAGGAAGAACTCTCTCCGGATGCACAGCGCCGCGAACTCAAAAACTATGCGAAGAAAAACGGAATTATGATCACTGACATCTTTGAGGATACCGGTATCAGTGGACGTAACGCAGAAAAACGACCGGCATTCCAAAAAATGATCTCCTATGCCAAATCCAAAGAACATCCCTATGACTACATCCTGGTGTGGAAATTCAGCCGTTTCGCAAGGAATCAGGAAGAAAGTATCGTCTACAAATCATTGCTTCAAAAAAATGGTGTAGAGGTCGTATCGATCACTGAGCCATTGATTGATGGTCCTTTTGCCTCCTTGATTGAACGAATCATCGAATGGATGGATGAGTACTACTCCATTCGCCTCGCCAGCGATGTCAAGCGTGGGATGGAAGAAAAAGCACTCCGTGGAGGATACCAGGCAGCACCACCGCTCGGATATCATATGGAAGATCATGTTCCCGTGATTTATGAACCGGAAGCGGTCATTGTGCGTGAGATCTATCGTCTTGCCGCGGAAGGAAAAACCTCAACCACTATCGCACGAATAATCAATGATGCCGGATACCGCACGCGCCGTGGAAAACTCTTCGAACATCGTGGTATCGTTTATATCCTTCAAAATCCTTTCTATAAAGGCTATGTGCGTTGGAATTATAGAAAACATTCTTCCTACCACAATAATGCCGATAACGACATTATCACAACAAAGGGACTGCACAAACCGTTAATTAACGAAAATCATTGGACACAAGTTCAAAAAATTGTTCCTTTTGTTCCCGGTCACACCGGACAGCGACGACGTAAATCCGACACCCTATTTAACCATTACCTTTGCGGCATCATGCGGTGTCCGGCCTGCGGAGCAAATCTGTCTTTTCACACGAACAAAACATATACTTCATTTGTTTGCTGGAAATACTCCAAGGGAATGCACACCAACACCGGAAATATCGTTGCCTGGCGATGTGAAGAAGCACTCGTTGATTCCTTGCGCAAAACTATTGACAGTACTTCCGCAGACATGACATTTCATGCGACACTGCCGGATACTCCACTTGCTTCGGATATGCTCCGCCAATACCAAGATTCCCTTGCCAAACTGGAACAAAAAGAACAGCGCATAAAAGACGCATACATCGAAGGAATTGATACCAAAGAAGAATATAAAGAAAATAAGTTCCGGATCGCCGAAGAAAGAGATCATTTGAAAAAGCTCATAAAAAAAGAAGAGCGGCGATGCACTCCTCATACTGCTGCCATCAATGGCACCACGTATATCTCTATGATCAAAAACTTACTGGACACATTGGAAGATGAATCGGTCGATGTGGTCGAAAAGCACGACGCCGTCGTACAGATAGTCGATCACATCGAGTACCATCGAGACAGCGATACCTTCGACATCTTCTATTCTTATTCCTAAACAGCTTTGTAAGTGCCGACTTTTCGGCACTTTACTCATCTATCCCTTAACGTGACACGGACCTCCGAATTGTGAAATGATCACTTTTGCCATCTCAGCATTTGGGCGAGTGATATTTACCGGGTATTGCAACCGTTTTTCATATTTCCACATTGATCAACATCCTCCTTCCCATGGCCACGGGCCTTCTACCCAGGTCCAGCGGTCATCTGCGATGACATTACTAGTTTGTAGTGGTCCGTAGTATTGCGTGTATTCCTCGGATGCCTCGTGGTATAATTTCTTATACTTTTTGTAATACTTCAATGCTTCCTCATCATAGGGATGCGTATCCAGATACAGTACGACATCATCGATGGCAAACGAAACTTCCTGAATATAACGCAGCAACTTCTTTTTGTCTGTCTGATTCATCGTCGATCCCTCCCTTGATATGATGGTTGTGAACATTGTGCGCATGCTGCTTTGCTTCCAACAAATGGAAGAACGAGATCTTCAAAGATCGAGCCGTGCGCCAAACCGCTTCCACCGTCCATGACATTTTTCCACGTCTGCCATTTTACCGAGGCGATAGCCAATGTCTGGCGTTCCGGGCGTGGACAAGGTCGGGATTCCGGCATTTCCGGCTTGTAGCCACGACATCCGCAGGAAGAGGATGGCATGTTGACAGGCATCGGGCCGCGCGGTCTTGGATTTTCATTACAATTACAATTTCCAGAATATGAATTCATAAAAAAATCCCCTTGCTATTTTGCTTTTTAGTATACTATATGACAAAATTCGCAAGGGGTGTTATTTGTTATTTTATTTATAACGACTCAGCATCCAATATATGGAAATCAGCAAGTCGCCGTGCTTCTGCATAAATCTCTGATTTACAGCATTTCATCGGTGATAACAAAATGCTCGCCGGCATGAAGTTCGTCAGACAAAATCTTTTTGGCAAGAAGCGTCTCTACCTTTTTCTGGATATAACGCTTCAATGGCCGTGCACCATAAGCCGGTTCGTACGCATCTTCCACCACTTTGTCTTTCGCTGCGTCGGTAAGCTCTACCGTAAGCTCGCGGTCGGCAAGACGGCGGTTCAGATCCGCGATCAAAAGATCAATGATTCCTCGGATATTGTCTCTTGTCAGCGGCTTAAACATGATGGTTTCATCAAGACGGTTCAAAAATTCCGGTTTAAAACTCAGACGAAGTTTTTCCATCACTTTCTGTTCTGCCTCCGGGCGGATATTGCCGTCCTCGTCGATGCCATCAAGCAAATATTCTGCGCCAAGGTTCGATGTCATGATCAAAATCGTATTTTTGAAATCGACCGTACGGCCTTTCGAGTCTGTTACACGTCCATCATCCAATATTTGTAAGAAAATATTGAACACATCCGGATGTGCCTTCTCAATCTCATCAAACAATACGACAGAATATGGTTTTCTTCGCACTGCCTCGGTCAGCTGGCCGCCTTCCTCGTAACCAACATATCCCGGAGGCGCTCCGATCAGACGGGATACGGAATGTTTCTCCATATATTCACTCATATCAATACGTATGATATTCTGTTCATTGTCAAACAAATTCTCGGCAAGGCTCTTCGCAAGCTCCGTCTTTCCGACGCCGGTAGGACCAAGGAAGAGAAATGAGCCGATTGGCTTTGTCGGATCCTTGATTCCGGCTTTGGAACGAAGGATTGCTTCTGTCACTTTCGTTACGCCCTCGTCCTGACCGACCACTCGTTTGTGAAGTGCATCTGCCAGATGAAGTGTTTTATTGCGCTCCGATTCTGTCAATTTGGCAACCGGGATTCCTGTCCAGCGCGATACAATTTTGGCAATTTCTTCCTCCGTCACGCTCTCATGAACCATCGACTGGTCGCCTTTCTTTGCCTTTTCTTCGGCTTCCTGCAATTGTTTCTGCACTCTTGGCAGATCTCCATACTGCAATTGCGCCGCTTTTTCAAGGTCATAATTGTTTTTCGCCATTTCAATCTGATTGCGGACGGTTTCAAGTTCAGTCTTCAAACTGTGAACCTTTTCCACCGCACTTCGCTCATTGTCCCATTTTGCCTTTTCGCCGGCAAATTGTTCACGAAGTTCGGCGAGTTCTTTCTGTAAATTAGTCAGACGCTCTTTGCTCAGATTATCCGTTTCTTTTTTCAATGCGGCCTCTTCAATCTCCAGCTGCATGATGTGACGCTGCACATCATCCAATTCGGTCGGCAGCGAATCCAGCTCGGTTTTGATGAGTGCGCATGCTTCATCGACAAGGTCAATCGCCTTATCCGGAAGGAAACGATCGGAAATATAACGGTTTGACAGAACCGCCGCATTGACAAGTGCTCCATCGGTAATTTTTACACCATGGAAAATTTCGTAACGGTCTTTCAGTCCACGAAGAATCGAGATCGTGTCCTCTACCGTCGGTTCGTCCACCATAACCGGCTGGAAACGACGTTCCAGGGCGGCATCTTTCTCAATGTACATCCGATATTCATCCAATGTAGTTGCACCGATACAATGCAATTCGCCACGTGCAAGCATTGGCTTTAACATGTTTCCGGCGTCCATTGCGCCATCAGTCTTTCCGGCTCCGACGATCGTATGAAGTTCATCGACGAAAAGAATGATCTGTCCGTCGCTGTCTTTGACTTCTTCCAAAACGGCTTTCAGACGTTCTTCAAATTCACCGCGGTATTTGGCACCTGCCACCAATGCCCCCATATCCAAAGCAAATATGATCTTGTCTTTCAAGCCATCCGGCACATCCCCGCGCACAATACGCTGTGCCAGTCCTTCTACGGCTGCCGTCTTACCTACACCGGGTTCACCGATAAGAACCGGATTATTTTTGGTCTTACGCGATAAGATCTGAATCATGTTACGAATCTCCGAGTCCCTGCCAATTACAGGATCCAGTTTTTTCTCACGCGCCCTCTCTACGAGGTCATATCCATATTTATTTAAGCTGTCATACACGGCTTCCGGATTGTCCGTTGTCACTTTTTGATTTCCTCGGACTTTCGAAAGAGCCTGCAAAAATCTTTCGCGGTCAATCTGAAAATCGTGAAACAGCTGCTTGATCTCCTTCGATGGTTTGCGAAGCAGACTCAAAAATAAATGCTCAACAGAGACATACTCGTCTCCCAGCGCTTTCGCCTCATTTTCGGCATACACCAATACTTTATTCAAATCTTGTCCGATATAAACCTGTCCTCCCTGAACCTGCGGACGTTTGCGGACAGCTCCCTCGACCTGCGCCAAAAATACATCGCTGTCTATCTCCATTTTCTCGATCAGTTTCTTGATCAGACTATCCTCTACCGTCAACATCCCATAAAGTAAGTGTTCCTGTGCAATCTCCTGTGCACCAAAATCATATGCGATTTTTTCCAGGTTGTTTAAAATCTCTACGGATTTCTGTGTAAATTTTGAAATATTCATACTCTGCCTCCATTCTGCATCTCCTGCACGATGCCTGCAAGCGTTATTGGACAATGTGGGACTTTTTATAGTCTCTCCACCATCGCTACAATTATGTTATACCACTTTTATTAGCACTCGTCAAGAGTGAGTGCTAATAAATTTAGAATTTTTTTCATGCATTGCTCGTAAGCTGCTTACAGCCCTCTCCTGAAAATATTTAATCGGAAGGAACGGAAAATATAAAAAGACTTTTTATTGACATAATTATACAAAGGCACTATACTTATCTTATATAGAGTTATTGAACGGAGGAACCTATGTTAAAAAAGAAAATTGCTTTACTGATCGGACAAGGCGATGCTTCTTACCAGCGTACATTAATTCGAGGCGTAACCAAAGAACTTCTTTCTTCCAAATACGAATTACACATTTTTACCAATTTTCATACAACGGATTTACATACAGATGTAGATCCGTCACAAATATCCGGGGAAACAAGCATCTTTCACATGGTCCCTTGGGATGAATTTCAAGGAATCCTAATTGCGCCATCCACACTTCAATACACGCAAAATGAACGCAGCGCCCTACAAGAGGAAATTTTTTCTGATTTTAAGGGACCTGTTATTTCTTTGGATTACGAAAGCGACTATTTTGATACCATTATGTTAGATGACGCAGTCGCCATGCAAAAAATGACAGAACACCTTGTAAATGAACATTGTTATACGGATATTGCCTTTTTATCCGGACCATTGTGGCATGCCCATGCACAAAGACGATTGGAAGGTTATAAAAGGGGACTGGAGGCTTGTAATATTCCATACGATGAAACCAAAGTTTTCGAAGGAAATTTCTGGTATGGCGGAGGACAGCGTATTGCTACGCAAATGATTCGCCGGGGACTGCTTCCACAGGCTCTTATGTGTGCAAATCAGGCAATGGCCATCGGTGCTTACCGCACTTTTATTGAAAATGGCATACGAATTCCGGAAGATATCGCGATTACCGGCTTTGACGCACTAGACGATGGTGTCGCCGAAAATTACCGAATTACTTCTATGATACGAGATGGAGAATGTACCGGTCGTCGTGCCGCACAAGCCCTACGTTCCAAACTGGAAGGGCATCCTCCTATGGATATTCCTGAAGAGACCTCTTCATTTCTGATTTGGGACAGTTGCGGATGCACCGAAGACAAATTCACAAAGTTGCCCGGATATACCCAGGACATGATGCGTCCCGTCAATGCCGGAAGATATGAAAATTTCTTTTCCAATTATAATTACATGGCGGAAGAACTGCTTCATTGCCAAAAATTGGAGGATATACCACGTTGCATTCATACCACTTTCCGCTACTTAGACGGATTTTCAATCATTGCTTTTTGTCTTGACAAAAATTGGATATCTAAAAAAAGCGGAGACCTCAACCTCGGTTCCACCTATTGTTTTATGGAGCGCTACCCGGGATTCGATGCAAGAATTTTTCCAAATACCGAGACTGCTTTTTTAAGTTCTCCACTCTCCATCCCCATTCCGAAAGATGTAACAATTCCGAACGCACCCGCAAATAATAGTGACTTTTCTTATCTTCCCGGCATTCCCTTTCCTCAAACCAATGCTCGTGCGCCAAAAGAAACTACGCTCTATTATTATGTCCCACTGCATTTCAACGGAACCGTTTTGGGATATGCCTTAATCGGATATCCGGACTGCTTTATGCTTCCGGACTGCTGTAGTGCCTGGATCCGAAACATCTGTATAGCGCTGGAATCTCTTCGCATCCGGCATACTCTCACTGAAAAGGAGGACAACTAAAATTGATACCAAGTTATCCCTATCCTAAAGCGTTTCGACGCGGTAATATCTTCCGTATGAGGCGCGCTCTCCAAAAAAAGGAAATCCGCATTGTCTTTCTTGGAGGAACAAATCTTTATGCTAATATTGACTATGATTCCTTTTATGAGATGATCAAAAAAGAATTGATTGAAAAAGATGACAGTTATAGTTTTGATAGCAATGAAAAACCTTTTGTTGAAATGGATTATGAACGTGGAATCCCTGTCAGGATCTACAACGAAATAACAAAATCATTGGCACATTTATTTAAAGAAAAAATAGGAGTTCTTTTAGAACAAAACCCGAATTTTGAACTATTAAATCTTGAATATGCTGGGATGTCCTCTTTGGGTGGAATGTTCTATTTAGAACAGGTACTTGACTGGAAACCTGATATTGTATTCCTTGATTTTTCTATGGAAGATCCCAATGAAAAGTTTCACGAGGAATCTTCCGAAGGTTTGATCCGAACTCTTTTGGAAAATGATGTTGCCGTATCTCTCATTTTATCCTGTTCCAAAAACGGACTCGGTTACGCAGGGCACCAAAAATATCTGTCCCTCCACTACAACCTGCCGGTACTGGATCTGGATCTTGCTTTACAAAATGATATCCGGGCAGGGGAATACCCGGAATCCGATGTGTTTAATGAAGACCGCACATTTACCAAAAAAGGACTTGAACTTCTAGGAAATTATTTTACCCGCTTTTTGGATATGATCGTGCATGTTTTGCCTGACGAATCCTACGAAATACCGAAAAAACCTTGTTTCCTCGGAAGCCTCGAACATTTTCAGCAGCATAAGATTGCCATTTCCCCGCGGACCCGCGAGGGCAGCATTTTATTTGATGAAAAACTGACCTATAATATGTTCTTTTTAGAATACAAGATGGATCCTGAACCGAACAATGCTTCCCTTGAAGTGTACATTGATAAAAAACTGATCCGTGACCTGGGGGTCCATTCAATCCTTTGTTTCCCAAAAAAGGCGGAACTATTTGTCGACGGACATCCTGAACCGGAAAAACATCATATCCAGATCCGGACAAGCCGGGCACAACGCCGCGTCAACTGGACCTATGCCACGTTACATCTCCAATTAGGTCTGGGGTCTCAGGAGCCATTCCCCGCTTCGGACAAGACTTGATAAAACATTCATAAACTCGCTGGATGCTCTTGAAAAGTAACGATTTGGATTAGTCGCAACCACGATACGGTTGGTAGCCACACCATATACACCATCAGGATCTGCAATTTTGTAATAACATGGATGTGTCGTATAAGGATTGAACCAAATCTGCGTATCCGGGATCAATCCTGTACCATATCCTGCCACGATCCAATGAAACATAATTTCCAAATTATGTACAATCTGTTGTACGTTTGGCTGGAAATTTTCTGCTTCAGCTACACGTTCCAGCATATCTGTAGCATTTTCCATATCATCCAACACCAAAAATGGCATTTCTCCACATTCATTAATATGGACACTTTCCACCCGGTACAAATGAGGTGTCTTCTGACAAATATCTTCTCTGCTCAAACATTGTTTTTCACGTCCTATATTAAACGGATGATTTGCAGGAACTGCCAAATAATATGTCTCTGCTGCAATTTCTTCCGTTCTAAATTCTTCAGTAGGAAACAAATCTGCTTCAATACAAAAATCAACTTCTCCCGACCGCAGCAATTGCTGCAGATTGTGAATCGAGTCGAACACAGTTTCCACCTTCACTCCCGGATATGAATTTTTAAACCGGAACAATGATTTGGGAAGCATACATGTAGCTCGAAAAGGCGTTGTCCCCAAAGTAATGGTTCCTGTCCTCAGCTGTTTGATGTCTGCTAAGATCATCCCTACTTCCCGCTCAGTTCCCTGCATCTTTTTTGCTGCCTGATAAATTGCACTTCCTGCTTCTGTCAAATGCATCGTTTTCGTAGAACGATCAAATATCTTCACCCCATACTGCTGTTCCATTCGTTTTATATTCTGACTGATTGCCGGCTGAGAAATAAACAATTTTTCCGCTGCCTTTGAAAAACTGCCTTCTTCCACAAGGGCGACAATACATTCTACCTGCTGATCTGTCATGCGTATTCCTCCGGTTTCCCTTTTCTTCCAGTTTACACCAATAAAACAAGTTTTTCAACTCCTGCTTTCTTTATTTTTTCTCGGTCCAAGCATCCCACCAAGCATACCGGCAAGAACACAGACCAAAAGTGTTGTCAATATCGCCGGGAACATTGTGGATAAACTTTTATTCCAGACAGCACTGACGCCATAAACAATCCCAAAATATGCCAGTCCAAATAGTCCACCCATCAGATAATGCCGACTGTCCTTTTGTGCGGAAAAAATCATTCCACCTACAAATGCCGCGACTGCATACACCAAAAGGATTGCTCCGCCAATATGTTCCACGGATGCCTTAGTCTGATACAGCACAAATGCCACAACTACCAAAAGAAGTGCCGTCAGCACAAAGGAAACAAAAAATCCTTTAAATCTTCTCATTCCTACTCTCTCGCCATTTCTTTTTTATTCTTTACTATCTATATGCTCTTTCTGTTTTACATATTCCTACCATTATGCTATAATAGTTATACTATACTAAAAGAATAGAAGGTATGATTATGAGATATATTGATCTGCACGTGCATTCGAATTGTTCCGATGGCACCTTTTCTCCCGAGGAACTGGTTGTTCTTGGAATTAAACAGGAACTGGTTGCGTTTGCATTGACGGACCACGATACCATAAGCGGCGTGGAACGTGCCCTAAAAAAAGCGGAAGAATTTGACAATAAGATTCAGGTGATCCCGGGTATGGAGCTCTCCTGCAAATATACGATTTCTTCTTCCCAATCGGTTGAAATCCATATGCTCGGATACCGCTACGACATCCATAATAAAAAGCTCATCGCTACATTGGAAGACATTTCCAATGAACGTGATGAACGAAATCGGAAAATGTGCAGCAATCTGCAAAATGCCGGTTTCCCAATTTCGTATGATATGTTGTGCGAACGCTTTGGCGATACTATTTTGACCCGTGCGCATTTTGCCCGACTGTTACTGGAAAACGGCGGTGTGCCATCGCTGGATTATGCGTTCCGCACCTGCCTGTCTTCGGATAGCCCGTATTTTGTCAATCGCGAATATCTCACACCAAAAGATGCCATCGATCTGATTCGCGCATCCGGCGGTATTCCGGTTCTCGCACACCCATTGCTTTACAAATTGTCCGTCAGCCAGATCCGCCGGTTATTAGACGATCTAACCTCTTACGGACTTTGCGGAATCGAAGCCATTTATTCGCGAAACCGTGGTACAGATGAAGCGTTTGTCCGCAAGCTTGCCGATGAATATCATCTGTTTATCACCGGCGGTTCCGATTTTCACGGTGCCAACAAACCGGATATTGAACTTGGCCGTGGCACCGGTAATCTTCGTGTTCCGGTTATGCTCTTGGAGAATTTACGATAACTTCTTTTTGAAGCAGCGATAACATATTTGTCGCTGCTTCTGTTATATTTTTCGAAGCAATGATCGCCGAAATGACTGCTGCCCCACTGACACCGGTGCCTCCCAGTTTTGCCACATTGGATTGGTTGACACCGCCGATCGCAACTACCGGGATTTTTACGGCATTGCAGATCTCACGCAGGGTATCGATTTCTACATGATGCGTTCCTGCTTTCGTCGAAGTTCCAAACACATCCCCGACCCCCAGATAGTCTGCGCCCTCTTTTTGTGCCTCGACGGCCAGTTCTTTATTGTACGCAGATACCCCTATGATCTTATCCGGTCCCAGAAGTTCCCTTGCCGTATGCGCCGGTATGTCGCTCTGTCCCAAATGAACGCCGTCGGCATCCACCGCCATCGCGATATCGATCCGGTCATTGATAATAAGCGGAATCTCATACGCATCCGTAATCTGTTTTACATCTTTTGCAATCTGCAGAAATTCCCTTCCCGTGCAGTCTTTCTCGCGGAGCTGAACGACTGTTACACCCCCTTGTATAGCAAGTTCCACTGCTTTTTCCAGTCTTTCCGCAGACATCAATTCGCGGTCTGTACATAAATATAACGTATAATCGACTCGAGGTTTCACTCTTTTTCTCCTTCCTTTTTTTCCAATTCCTGTTCGCCCACCTGATGTTTCAATTTCTGGATCCTGTCCACAAAATGGCGGATCACAGACTGCCTCGTGATAATTCCCACAAAATAATTTCGGTCGTCGACAACCGGTACAAAGTTCTGATTCAATACCAGTTCCAGAAGTTCCTCCATCGTCGCCGAAATATGAACCGCCTGATTCCAGTTCTCGCGCATCATTTCGCAGATATATACATGATTTACTGCCGTTTCCTGATCCAATGGTGTGTCACGCAGATGCCACAAAAAGTCTCCCTCTGTGACCGTCCCGATATATTTTCCATCTTCTGACAATACCGGCGCCGCTGTATACCCGCTGGCACGAAGTTTCAAAAGTCCGGCACGCACGGTGTCCTCGCCATTCAAAAAATCCACGGTATTTTTGGGTTTTAACAAAAATAAAAGATTCATATGTTCCCTCCATTCTATTTTTCCGGATTCATTTCCTTGGATTTTGCAAGAACCTCTTCCACATCCTTTGCATACTCTTCGCGAATGTCGCGGATGCGTTCCAGTTCTCCGATAAAATCCTGCATGATCCCTGTATTGTAATCAATCTGGCTTCGCAGTTTCTGCCTGCGCGTGTTCAAGTCGTGGCGGACTTCAACCATTTCTTTTGGCTCAATGATTGCCTGCACCTGAGAGCACCAGATTTCGGCATCTTTTACGCCCATCCTCTTTAGTTCGGCGACCAAAATGTCCTTTTTTTCATTGAGCATATACACACTCTCACGCTTACGCGCCCATTCCCGCTTTGCCCGCTGATACTGGTCATACACAAATTCCAGTTCCGTCGCATTGCGCACGCGGTACTTCATGCACATATAATCAATGGTCCGCGTATTATTGACATATTTTATCTTCACACGGTTCAAAAGGGAAATTGCGCGGTTGCATTTGCGTTCTGTGATCACCATATCGGTCCGGTTGGCACGCGCTTCCCACATAATGACAAGCAACACCAAAAAGGCAAATGCCGCGGTAGCAATGACCGGCACCGTAACATCGACTTCAAATGCCAGACGAATCGTCAGCATCAAAAGTGCAAACACAAGCAGAATCCCCGCCAGAACCTTCGATACGACACGCAGGGTACCCTGTTTATTGATAATGTCACGTTTGTCCGATTTGAGCAGCTGCTTCTCACTCTCCAGCTGGTGCAGATCATTTTTTACCTTAATCTGGTAATCCTCAAATTTCTTTAACTTCTTTACATCGTCGGCTGCTTTCGTCTCAAAGTTTTCCATCGCCTGACGCTGTGCATCATTGAACTTATACCGGCGTTTTTTCAGATACTCTCGTTCTTTCATTAACTGATCGATCGCCGATGCCGTCTGCAGAACAACCACTTTGTCCTCGTCGAGTGCCTGATCCATCAGCTGGATATCCTTCAGATGCGAAGTCACCTCTGCATACTCTTTTTTAATCTGTTCATTCTGGTTTTTCGCTTCCTGAATCCCCTCGTACAAGCGCTGAATATAGTCAATGCGCTGCTTTTTATCTTTTATGTCAACCTGCTCTTTTTCCGCCGCCGAATCGGCTTTAATTTCTTTTGCAATCTGCTCAGCCTCCTGCTCCGGCGGCAGTACTTCTTCTATTTCCGGTTCCGCTTTTCGTTTGCGAAATCGTCCGAATATCATAGTGTCTGATTCCTCCTTATTTTTGCGATGGCTCTTCCAGCGATTCTTTTATCTCGCGCACAGCGCGGTTGATACAAACTTCGTCCGAATCGTTTCCGGCAGTACTGCAAGCCTGTTCCCATGCCTCACAAAGTGCCTTCTTTTCTTCTTCGGATTTCCCCGCCGCCTCGCATTCGCGGTCAAACATCTCTTTGTCACCGCATGCCAAAAGTACATACAGATACTGCTGCAGCGACTCCGGTCTGTGATTACGCGCGTACGCTTCCTTGAAGCCATCTGCTGCCTGGCGGAACGAAGATACATGAAACATCGCAATCGCCTGATCATGAAGCACATCCCCATACTCTTTTGTGCTGAGTTCCTTTGCCAACGGTCCGTGCAGCAGGCTTTGATATTCCTGAAAACTTCTTCCATATCTTCCGGCTTTCAAATAATTGTCTGCCTTCATCCGGGCTTTTTTCTCCGGTGGAAGATTGGCAATGTTTTCCATTACTTCTACCAGTGAAAAAATCTCTTCTTTTTTATAATAATCACAGGCACAAAGCAGTGTCACCACCAGATCCTTGATATTGTGGTGCTTGCGGATAAGTTTTTCCATCTTCATCGCAAGGGTGCGGAGATGCACCTGCCCTTTGAGCCAGTGAACCAGATTTTCATCAAAAAATTCCTCTGTTACTGTGTAAATATTATGATACATATAATAGCACAATTCTTCCAAAGAATAAACAGGAACTTCTGAAATCGGGATGATATAAGGCTCTTTTGCCAAATCCCCCTGACACAATATAAACATATTACCACCTGCCTTTACACAATGATCGTTTCTTCCCAGATTCGGTGTGACGATGGGAAAAAGTTTCCAAATCCCTTGTCACGGATCGTAAAAATGCATTTGTCAACTCCGGCAAAGCGAATCTGTAATCCAATCCGCGCTTTGCGATCAAGCCGCCCCTGAACCCCGTCCATTGGAAGAATATGGGTATGTGTACTCTTATCTCTCACATGATAAACCCGGATCTGCAGTTCCTCTTCTCCATCGGAGATCAGATCCACCTCATAATCTACCTGATACCACGGCGTACCGGCTTTTGCCAGCATAATTTCCTGCACTTTGGCATTCGTATACGCCTGCATCGTAATGTTGACCGGTATCGTGTCTTCGTCCATATAGAGAAATGGTTCCATCTTCTTTTCGCCGCTGTACTCACGCGCGATAAAGCAGGCACCAAACACATACAGATTGTCACCGCGGAATACATGCCGTCCCACGCAAAGCTGTGTCATAATTTCATCGGCAAAACCATCCGCAAACCCTTTTCCGGTCATATATACGGTCGTAATGACCTGTCCATGCAGCGCGCCCTTTACCATCGCTTCCACCACAGAACCTCTGGCATTTTCGCCACTCTCTTCCGGAACCGGCTCTTCGAGCATTTTTACATAATCCGGATATTGTCTCTCCATCACCGTGACAAACGGCGGATGCTGATAGCGGTCGACATGCATTTGAAAATACGTAATCTCGTGATCTTCGTAATCAAACACCCCGACTTGGTTCACCCACAGATCCTTTTTCTGATTCATGACATAATACACAAAGCACTGCCGGCGGTCAACTACCATCGCACGGTCTTTACCGATACCAAGTTTTTCCAACGCTTGATAAATCTGGCTGATAAACCGGAAATCCCGGTATTTTGTCGTGACGACCAGACGCCGTATCATTCCTTCCGGGTACTCGCGCCTCGTAAAGGACAATATTTTCTGAAAATACGCCGCCAGTACATTGACCGGGTCGCTCTCCACTCCGGCGGCAAAGATCGGCTCACCTTTAACAATTTTTTCCAAGAAATGTCCAACCGTCTCCTGGGAACCCGGTATGGTAACCACCGTCGAAATCTGCGTATTCTCCGTCTTATCCCGCGGATCAAATACGAGTTTGGGCTCTTCTCCCTGTGGCGCAAGCAGCGCCAGCTGGGAATTTTCTTCTCTCAGATCTACTCCGATATATAAACTACGTTGGCTCATTGTCTACTTCGCCTCTCCTTCCCACGACAGTGGCTGCAGCAGTGCCGCACCATTTTTTCGTTTTTTCAATTCCTGAAGCTGCCGGTCATACTCTGCCGAGTCACTTACTTTCGCTTCTCGCATTCCCTGCAACAGCCGGTAAAAGGATGGTTCCGTGGATGGATCCGCCGTCCCGCCGACCATCTCTCCGGTTTTGACCGGTACATCCATATCGCCCTCAAAAATACGGTACTGACACGTCTCGCCCGAAAAAAGAATTGTCGCAAAACAATACACATCCGGCAGGATTCTACGCATCGGCAGAAGTTTTTCCTTATTGATCTCGATATAAACGTCGCCTTTTCCGGATGCGATCCATTCCAACATCTGGGCATTCTCAATCTCAAACGGCACTTCCATCTTACCCTTAAAATCTTTCATAAAGGCGAGATACTGCCCCTTTGCCGCACATTCTGCCAGTTGGAAACGGGTCCATTCGCATTCATTGGCCGACAATGTCTCCTGCGCTGAAAAATATTTGAGCATCGCAAGGACAAGTACAGGATTCTGCGTCGCCAGTCCTTCTTTGGCGATACGGTTTTTCCATTCCACCGTTAATTCGAGTCGGCCGGTCAGATATTCATAGGAAATCTCTGCCAAAAATGCTTTTACCAATGTACGATTTGCCCCGTACTCATAATATTCTTCAAATGGTTCTTCAAACGCAAACAGGTTAGCTCCGGTAAACAATGCCTGTCCGAGAAGCCGCTCCAATGCGCCGTCGCGGATCTCCACGCCATTCTTTTCCGCCGCCTTATAAAAATCGAGCAATTTTTTCGTATCGCCCATATAATAATTTAGCAGATACGAAAGCGTCACTTTATTTTTCTCTCCCTTATCATAAAGGAAATCACAGATCCGCATATAATACGGATCGAATTTCTGCTGTTTTTCTTCCAGAACCCACGTGATCAAAAGCAGGATCAGTTTCGGTGTGCATTCCGTCAATTCGTATTTGCGGAATACCCCAAGTGCGTCCTCATTCATCTGATATTGAATCATGGTCTGCAGGATGCCCGCCTGTCGCTCCCTGCTGATATAATGAAAATCGATGTCACGGATGACTTCTTCCAAAAGTGCATCCTCGCCGATGGACTTATAATAATCGTACAATATCAATAAACCCTTATGCTGATATTCCACGCCAAGCACGTCGCTTCGCACGAGTTCATGGATCAAAATGGCCTCTTTCGTACTGATTTCCACATTTTCCGCTAATATCTTCGAAAACAGATGCAGTTTTACCAATAGCGAATCCGCGCCATACTGATAGCACATCTCTGCAAATTCATCAAGCCGGCACAATTTTTCGATTTCGTAATCAACTGTTCCGGCGTGATAATAGCCATTGTCATCAACAAAATAGATCCGGTAGTTCGGCGTTGCAATATGTACGACCGCCCCGCCATCCTGCATGCGGTAATTCTGCTCTCCGCCGCCTTCATCATGCACTACGGCGGCACGTACGATTTTCTTGTCCGTGTGGCATACAATGTGATAGGCAAAGATAAAATCCGGCAGTTTGTCTGCCAGTTGTGTAATATCTGCTTCTTTCGGCAGCAATTCATTGTACAGATAGGCAAGGGTCGCATTGATTTTTCCATTTTCTACCTGTTTAATCACATAATCATGAATGGAATTTTCATAAACTGCGTATTCCTGTGGATGCATTTCCCGGTTTTCCACAATGTGCCGGAAAAATTTTGCCTTCACGGAATCGCGCAAGTGGTTCTCATACTCAAAATACGAATACACCGCCGGGTCGAGATTGGAAAAATCTTCCTCCCTCAGTGAGTACATATAATACTCATACAGTTCCGTAAGCCGCAGATGATGTTTTACGCCGAGTTCAAACCATTTAAGATACTGCGGTCCCTGTTTTTCCCCGCGAATCAGCAAAGCACATATACTATGCAGTGTATCTGTCGTATGGAATTTCTTATAGCATCCCATCAAAAGGGCTAGGATCGCCGGCGTTTCTTTCTTTTTCTTTGCCGCCAAAAACGAGATGGCAAGCACTTCATTTTCCGTCAACAGATCGTAGCGCAGAGCAAAACGGCAGATTCCGACTGTCTGTGGGTCAAGCCGCACGAGCAGATCCGGCTCCTGCAAAAGAATCATTGCCTGATACAGATACAGATACGGGCTGTAACATCCATCCGCCCACAACTGGTTCAGATCTTCCCAAAGCCCCATCACATTTTCCTGATAATATCCCATGCGCTCCAAAAGAACGGTACAGAAAATGTGCTGATAGCCGTCTGACTGGTATTGACGGACTTCGGAGTAAAATTCATCTTTGTCCAATTCATTTTTCGTGATCTTACATTTGATATACTGGGTGATCAGATAACGAAGCACCTGTTCCATCGATGCCCCCTCTTCCGGTTCTGTCACTCCTGCCACCAGATTGAGATATTTCTGCTTTCCGTCTTCGTCCTTTTTCAAATGTGCGAGATAGCCTTCCAGCACATAGTCCATCGGAAAGCAGGTACGCAATGCCTCGATCCACTGATCTCGGCGGCTGCTGTTCATAATATAATGAAGATGCGCGGTTATCAGCCGTTTCCATTGTTTCTTTTCCTGTCGTCTTTTTCCAGCAGGCTTTTTAATTTCCGCTGTCCCGGTCTTTGGTTCTTCCAACGTTTTTTCTTCCGACACCGGCTCCTTTTCCATATCTCCGTGTGTCACCAAAAATTCTTTTAATGCCTCTTTCTTGGAATTCTTTTTTGTCAAATGCCGGTACAGCCTCTTATCTTCTAATGTCTCCAGATAACGGTCGAGAAATTTCTGATGATAAAAAATCCGGACTGCCTCTTCAAAATTTTCTTTGGCATAGCGCACAAATTCCGGATATCCGGAAATCGGCCGCCCCAGTGAATCTTTCAAATACGATTTTACGATCCGCACTTCATACGGCAATGTCTGCTCCCCACAATCCGTCACAAGGTACAATACTCCCGTCAACACCTCGCCCGCCTTGCGGTTTCCGGCTTTCACCCGCACAGTTACATGATTTTCTTTTCCATCAAATACAGGGAAAAAGTCAAAATGAATATCCTCACTGGCTCCAAACCCTTTTACTTTTGTTCCTTCGTCATTGGAGATCACCAGCTGTTCCGAACTTTCGCCCCCTTCTTCCACCTGCAGGATCAACCGGTTTAACGACAACTGCAGTTTGGGCTGTTGATATCGAAATTTTCCCTGTGCCAGTGACAAAATCTTTTCCTTCATCGTTACCCTCTCTTCTTTATGCTGTACGTTCGATTCGCTTGATCAACGCGCTCAGTAGTTTCTTTTCCAATTTCTGACATCCCGTTAAATGATACGACGAAATCTGTTTCAATGTCTTCATCGTATATTGTAACGCCGCCCCCCGGTCTTTCTGCTCAAAGAAAAGCCAGTACGCAAATACTCGTTTTTCATTGACTGCCTCATTTCCCTCCAGCATACTGCAAAATGGTTTGCCGTAAAACTGCGCTTTTGCTTCATTTTTTCGAATAATAACATGATAAAATACGAGCTCCGCAAGCATCGGAAGATCGCTTTTTGACCATTTATCCGGCACATAATTTTCCAGGTCGTCAATTACTTTTGACACCTGTGCGTAGTCTCCTTTATCCAAAAAATGGTAATATTTTAACATCAGATATTTTTTATATACACCAAGGTCCGTCAAATGCCCCGTATATTCAAGGTCTTTGATCTCGATCTCTCCCGGCTCTGTTCCTTTTTTTATCTCCCCGTAAACGCGCTGGTACTCTTCCCGCAGTGCCCCGCCCGGATTATCTCCGACATTCTTTTTCTGCGTAAACACAAGATGCACAATAATAAAGCACGTATATCCGATCATCACGATCGCCATCGGCAGCGTAAAGGCATTAAATGGTATCCGCTTTGCCGCAAACAGCTGCAATGACACCGTCTCTGTCACAAACAGCGCAACTGCCATCGAAAATGCGCCATAGATTACCCCTCGTACTTTCGTAGGTTTCATATCGATCATCTGGCATTTTATGTATGGGCATGGATCACACAGCCCAAAGGAGAAATGTTTGCCTGACTTGCTAAGTCTCACCATAAAGAAAATAAATTCGTCAAATTGGAAGCGGAATATCCCGCCGCCAATCAGGTTTCCAATAGCTGCCGCCAGACCAATCCCTACATATCCGGTCAGTACTCCCCCCATTATCATAAAGAATTGTGCTACGATACTCATTTCACGTTCCCGCCTTTCTCCATTCTGTAACAAAACAGACTTTCCTATCTAATATTGTATATAAAAGTGTCCTTTTTGTAAATAGGAAAATGTCACTGTAATGACTAAAATAGAAAATGAAACCAGCGCTTTCCATTCGGGACCGCTTTCGCTTAAAAGAACTCACGTAACGGTGCATGAGGGTATATTACACCCTCTATGCACCGACGGAGTTCTAAATCCCTCATGGGAAACCCAGGTTTCATTTTTACATCAATCATTACATTATCATTAGTTATTACGTTATAAGGTAGTAAATAGTTGAAATATTCCGGCGAGTGTCAAAAATGCAGCAGAAATATAATCAAATATTCTCCAGTACCGAATTTGTTGTGCCAAAGTAAGAAATCCACCTGTAAGAACGGTCACCAGAGCGGGAAAAACATAAGCCTGATTTCCATATTGTACCAGTCCGATTCCCACCAAAAAGGAATCCGCGGACAGCACCGTCCCCATCCAGACCGCCTCCCACGTCTCGATTTTCTGCGAGAGATCCAGATCATAGTTGGTCTTTTCTTTTTCCTTTTTTATCTGCCACAATGCTTTCACGCCCATGACTGCCAGCAAAGTTCCACCGGATGCTTGAATGGCAGCAATTGGCAGAATCTCTGAAAGCAGTCTGCCGAAAAGTACCGCTATCAGCGCCGTCATCCCGGATACCAGCGAGATCATCCCCTTCGCCGCCAGCGGGATCTTGATCTTCTGCGCTTTATATGTCATCCCTACTGCCCACGAATCCACCGTCGCCGACAGGGCAAGTAAAATGATCCATAACATGTATTAACCTCCTCGTATTATAAAGTAGTAGTGTTTATAGACCCTCTCCAAGGTCTGTATG